>Ga0268261_10002409_pt1 | contig 13386 bp, 7 predicted proteins | sample TergutNc150P1_FD_190353 | JGI IMG/M metagenome (GOLD analysis project Ga0268261, IMG submission 190353) | Nasutitermes corniger P1 segment gut microbial community from laboratory colony in Florida, USA - Nc150 P1 (SPAdes) (version 2) | ecosystem: Host-associated > Arthropoda: Insects > Digestive... | reverse complement strand
CTCTGCGACGAGCTGATCACTCGTCCAGAGGAGTCCTACCGACTGTGCTGCGTCGTTGTGTGTGATCTAGAAACATCAAGAATGGGTGCTCCATATATATATGACATTAGTAGCCTAAAGGTTAATAGTTTAACCCTTATCCTGCTAACGTGGAGAAAATGGTGAGCTCCTAATAATGCCAGCAAATAGCAGATGGGATTTAATTCGGGATTTAAAGGGTTAATAATGTTGAGAGTGTATGAGAGTGGAGTGGTGATGGGAGTGATTGTACCTAAGCACGATGCAGTAATATGAGAATGGAAAAAATTATGTAATGAGTTTTGTATTTCATTATGTTTAAGTAGATATGCCACTTTTTTTTGGCATGTGCTTATTGTTAATGATTTCAGGTTTTCTGTTTCCTTTTAAATAGTTCAGATAAAAACTCTTCTAGAAGCTTCTTTCAGTGTCAGGGAAACGTGATAGTTCATTGAATTGAAGTTTCTGCTGCTGACTTTCAAAAGCTACAAGACTTTCATTTGGGGAAACATCATATTGCAAGCTCGTATATTAAACTGTTGATTACAGAGGGAAGGAGTCTTGGGTTTGAGTACCAGGATGTTACCATTATCAGACTTTTGGAATTGAGATGGATGTTATGAACAGAATGTGTAACATTCGTCGGAAAACTAGATATGCATACAGAACTGCTAGATGTTACTTGTGTCTGCCAGTTATTTTAGTGAACTTGTTAGGAATACTTCATGAAACACTGTGTCTATGTTTGATGCCTGGTTGCAGGATAATATGAAATTGAATTTCAGGTAAGGGATGTATGAGAATGTAAATTGGATAGAACAGAGTTGGGATTATGCATAGTGATGGAGTTTGTGTTAAACACTTTGACTGTTTTTATTCTCTTACAAGAGGGCCAGTCACCCGGTTATTATTGTCCTTCTAATTGAAATTTTTTCTTTTTTGTCATTTTTGGTAACTTATGCTTTTATTCTTGATTTGAAACTTTTGCCATGTTCTGAATATTTTTCTACTTTCTTCTGGGTAATTCCCCGGCGTCTGAATTTTATATGCCAACGTTTCGGAACACTCTGTCTGTTCCGTCTTCATAGGCGCCTATGAAAATGGAACAGACAGAGTGTTCTGAAACATTGGCATATAAAATTCAGATGCCGGGGAATTACCCAGAAGAAAGCATACAATATGCTTTCTTTGTTTAGGGCCATGGCAGTAGTTTTGGTTTATCAGCATGGAGACTTCTGAATGATCACCCATACTACCGTCTGGCATTGTCAGCAGATGAAGAGCAAGCAGTTTGGCAGGCCAAACAAAGCTGGTGGGCGTGGGTTCCCTCACTTACATCAATTCCTAAACAGGTAACATTGAAAGATATTAGATATATGGTTAATATCTGCATGATTCCTTTGTGGGAGCCAGGATGGTACAGTGACTAGGCTGTTGGCTGGATGATGTGGCTCTGGTTCTTGGCAGGTCAAAGATTATTCTCTTCACATCTGTATCCAGTCAAGCTCTGGCACACCAAGCCTACCAACTAGTTTGCAGTGGGGGTGAAAGGCCAAGTGTAAAGCTGTTTGCCTGTCTTCATACCTAGTAATGCCAAGAATGTGTGAAGCTACGAGGACCGCTCCAAAATTATTGCCTCCTATTTTATTATGTTGGCCCACGACGTCAGAGGTAAATGTTGTTGATATGGCAGTAGAAGTTGAGCTTTCCCGCCAATATTCTGTTAAATTTTGTTGCCGTGCGACAGATGACAGCAGAGGGGCAGTCTGACAAAATGGTGTCTGACACGGAAGTGCGTATGAAACAAAGGTGTGTAATTGAATTCCTCCATGTGGGAAAAAAATTGCATCCAATGACATTCACCGACGCTTGCTGAATGTTTACGGAGACCAAACAGTGGATGTTAGCACAGTGAGGCGGTGGGTGGCGCGTTTCAGCAGTGGCGACAGCGACATGAAAGACAAGCCACGTTCCGGACAGCCACGCACAGCTGTCACACCACGAAACGAAGAGCGTCTCGATCAGCTCATCCGCGCGAATCGGCAGATTACGACTAGGGACTAAGCTGAAGGCTCGAATTTTCAGAGTCAGGCCAGAGAAGAAGACAGCCTTTCTCTTGCAACACGACAACGCCAGTCCCCATACCAGTTTGTAAGACCGTGGAACACATTGCCAATCTTGGGTGGACTGTCGTACCACACCCACTGTATAGTCCGGATTTGGCCCCTTCTGACTTCCATCTGTGAGGGCCGATGAAAGATGGACTGCGTGGACAACATTTTCCTAGCAATGACGCCATTGTACGAGCTGTGAAACAGTGGGCCACCTCCACTGGTGCAGATTTTTACAAGTGCGGCATGTAGGCTCTTGTTTGTCGCTGGCGAAAGTGCATAGCCAGTGGTGGTGACTATGTTCAAAAATAGTGTTTTGTAGCTAAGAATTTGCTCTATCAAATAGTGTTATTGTGCTCTTTGTATCTATTGTAGTTTCCATGGAAATAAATAGGAGGCATTAATTTTGGAACGGCCCTCATATATGTACAGTTCTTCATGTATCTTCATGGTATGCAGTTTCAATGCAAAACAGCTTTACTTTTTATGATGCTTTGGTTCTGTTGGAACTGCATTAGCAAGTCGCAGGTCAGTCCGTCTGTTCCCATTTTAAAATGAAGTTTCCAGTCATAAACAGGTAAATTTCTAGAAAGAGAGAGAATTGGTTATTTCACGAGTTACACAAAAGTAGCAAATTTTCTTCCCTCTCATTGTTTTCTTAAAAATACTCGTGTGCAAGAAACAAGTGCAAACAGTTGCTGTCTTAAATAAAAATTTTTGTTCAGAACTTTCTGTTATATTTCTTTAAGTATATTCCACATTAGAAATATTTTGAATGAAGTTTGGATTTTAACTGCTTCCCATCACATGTTAGCATGTAGCTGATATGCAGAATATACTCCAGTGATTACATGTTAATGTATTAATTTCTCTGCATCTGTCTGGTCACTATTTATATGTGCCACTGAATGAAGTGTAAAATCCACAGAGGATCTTCGAAAAGCTTTTATTTCCACCTAGTGGCTGTTTAACAATAATATGACTGGCACCCAGTACCTGGTGCGTAGATGGCTAAGTTTTGTATGGTTGCACCTAATATTTTGAGCATAAGCATTACGTTATTTTCTTATATACAAAATATGTGTCAGTTTACTCATACTGAGCAGAACGCATTAGAAAACTGCAAGGTTTCCTGGTAATTCCAGAATTATGGTTCCTTAGTATGGAAATTGCTTATGTCACCATTCTGGTGCCAAGAATTTTGGAGGTGGCTCCAAGATTTTGAAAAATTTGTGGATCCCTGATTGTGAGCAATATATGTTTGCGTAAACTTAAATTTGTAAACTGGGGTTTTTACTAGTGGTTTGTTTATTGATGTTGTGTTTGGACCATGTGGTGTTGGTGGCAGATGGATGACTATGACTGTGGGGCATTAGTGGTATGGTAACTGACAGGAAAAACTGTAGTACTTGGAGCACATCCTGTCCCAATGCCACTTTGTCTACCACAAATCCCACCTGACTGCCATGGGATTGAACTTGGGCCTCGATGATGAGAAGCTACTGGCTTTATCATGCTAGCAGGATCATGTTGTGACTGGTTGTCATGAACAAAAGTGACATGCAGTTTCAGATTAATATTGAATGAATTTATCAACAAAGATGTTAGAAGTGATGAGGATGGTGATTTGGTATCAAAAACAAAGATTCAAGGGAGGAGCAAAAAGTGTCTATTTATTTTACTACACACAAAGTGTGGTAGGTTTTGATTGAAGCAATCATTTTTGCACAACTAATTGTTAATAATAAATTGCTGAAGTGGGAACTTTTTCTTTGGTTTCCCTGATGTGCCCCTTCACTGGTCAGTTAATGCACACTTTACCCTGTTGACAAGAAGAGAAAGTTCCATGTGTCAGGCTTCAGAGGGCATAAGTTGTAAGTGTTAATGAATTTGATATGCATTCCCAGAAAATAGTTTTATCTGTGGCCAGCAAACCAGGAAGGAAGACTGAGGAAATGAGCACATTTTGACTATTATTGTGAAAACAAAATGCAGAAGTCTGTATTTTGTACTCTGAGCACAAAGTGAAGGGAGAGAAAAAGGAAACATACTGTTAGTATGTGTTCTGCCACGGTGTTTGTAAGGGCACAGTACTTTGATCATTTTCAAAGCCCATTATGTGTCTAAATGGCACAAGGGTATGGTAGTGAATGATTTACATTAGTTTGTGATGGAGTCTATGAAAACGGAAATCTGTGTTTGCCGAATGATTTTCCTTACCTTGAATGATGAATTCTTGAAAATGGTGCAACTCAAAGAGGTTAATGAGGTCTATTTTTCATCACATACCAGCTTCCCATAGTCGACCGCTATGAACAAAAATTTAATTTACTCAACAGCTTTTCACGTAGACCCCAACACTAATTTTTATTAAGTTCTTTTGAGTACTTTATGTATGAAACATGGATGAACCGACTGGACCACCTGGTTTACATGATGTTATGCACTTTGTGTATCACAAATGGAAAACAAATATTGTTTGGGCTGGAGCATTATATAGCCTGTGGAAGCAGTATGTGCAAGGTTGGTAGTAAAGTGGTATAAATGAAACCATGACATGCTACTTTATCAAACTAACGAACTGGTTTAAAAGAGGGTTCCTTGTAACAGTACCATATAATAGGAGAAGAATACTTTTACCTTCATTTGTATGGGAATAATTAATGGTTTATTACGTCTTCTAATGTTTAGAATGTGGTGTTCAAGATGCAGGTTTCTCCAGGAGGAAGATTCCTTGCTTGTCTTCATTCCTGTGGCAGCATTTCAATATGGCATCTGCCAGGCATCCGGTAAGATATGTTTGGCATTATTAACTTACTGCCATTTATTAAGTTAGAAAAATATGTTGTGTGCACACACGCACATACATGTTCAGCTTCTGAATGAACTTGATTTTCATTAAACTTGATCTGAACCTCACACAATTGGGAGTTGCCCCCCCCATATTCTTTTCCATTTACTACATTAAGTAATAGCTTAATGCCATCATGATTCTGTGTGGTGTGAGCTGTAATGTTGTTATTTGCTGTAGGGTCTTCAAATGATGTATGGTAAATAGATGGTCAAAAATATGTAACCGCTTACAGTGTAATAATCTTTTCTAATATATAAAACAAGAACATGTCAGTCACGCAAAAACATTGAGCTGGTAGCATGGCAACAATAACTGATGTGTCAGTGGAACTATGAGTATGAAAACCAGTATAAATACACAATATAAATATTTCTACAAATTGTGTCTGAAGCACTGGTTGTAAGTTGAGAATTACAAACATGGTAACAGTGTAACATTTTGAGGTATTATCCAACAATTTAATGTGGGCAGAATCTGTAGCCTGTCTCCCCAGTAAGACAGTACTGCTGCTACTGCAGCTCCTGCTGCTGCTACTACTACTACTACTACTACTACTACTACTACTACTACTATTACTACCACCACCACCAGCACCACCACCACTGCTGCTGCTACTACTACTACTACTACTACTACTACTACTACTACTACTACCACCACCACCACCACCACCACTGCTGCTGCTGCTACTACTACTACTACTACTACTACAACAGCCACCAACACCACCGGTTGTGTGGGGGTGGTCATGATGGTAGTGGTGGTGGTGGTGGTGGTGATGATAAAGAATTCATGTATTAAATGTTTAACAGCAACAGTAAAAGCAGTTACAGGTAAGCACTGAAATTAAAACAATATATGTAAATTAGGATTAAGAGCTTCTAAATGTGAGCCCATTAAACTAACCCATGAGCTGAATTGCTTTGCTATTGTTGGGTTATAAAATTACCTAACTATAACAATAACAGTGCAAGATTAGTTTGACTGGAAGTCTTTGTAAAGCTTTCTCACACACTGTATAACCAAATGGTATTTTTTATCAGCTTGTTTGGGCATTTTATTTCTCATTAGTGTGTAGGTGTGCAGTTGATGTCGGATTGTAACACAATTCTGTGTTTATGGCACGTTGGCTGTGTTTGCTTACTAGGTTGTACAAGTATTGGACCTTGCTGGATCAGCCACATTACAATGTGCAAAATCCCCAGCATTCCAAGCGAAATTATGGCCGTAGCAATGAGAACAGTAACTTCCACCCAGTGGATATTAATTGGTGGACTGAACATGTAAGTTTTTTCCTCCTCTTCATCCAAATTGTTTACATTAACCTTTTGGCACTGGAGTTTTACATTTAAATTTTAGCACATTCTGTATGTAAAATGTGAATAATACAGGAATCAAAAAAGGTAGCAATGTGAAATAAACAGCATTTTGAAGAGAAAAACGGAGAGTGTGTAGCATGTTTAAAATACTCAGTACTTATATTTGTTGAAAAAAATATATAAAATGCAACATCTGGAGGGTAACGGTACGCCCGTCCTATATATAGGACGCACGGTTCTTAAAGGTTAAGGCACTATTTCCTAGCATTCTGAACTCTGCAGACTACCTGAGCAACCCTGCCTCTCCCTGTGGACCATCTCACTTGTTTACATTTCCTCAGTTAACAAATGTAGTCACTTGGTTGTATGTTTTTTTTAGCAATTTTCAGATATAGTATACATGTTTTAGTCTGTTTGAGGAAAATCTGGTTAATTTTTTGGAAGTTTTATTCCCAGACTTCTTTGTAATGTGCGGCATTCCCACTCATGTTTAATTTTGCAGAATTTGGTTACATTAACAAGATGTGTTTGCTGCAGGTTGTGATAATAGCGCGCTACTCTGGAGCTGTCAGTGTGTGCTCTGTGGCAAACCTACGGAACCTTCTGGGGGAGTCACCCGAGTTTCTGGCAGGACCCCCAAGAATATCATCTCTGTGTAGTGATCATGGATTTCTTGGCTTGGAATGTGAGAGTAAACTTACATCAAAAAAATTTCCTTGGGATGGCCACACCACACAGTCTGAAGCGGTAAGGAACTCGCACCCTGATTAGATGTGTTAAATAAGTGCTTTCTTGAAATCTGAGGGCCTTGTTCAAGTGCTATATAAGTTATGACATGTCTGTTTATGGATACCTACAGTTTGTAGCCATGAATTTGTGTGATGACAAATGTAATTGTGCTTTTAATAAACAGAACCTTAATATAAAGTGAAGTGAATACAATTTACTTGGTAATGCAAGTACATTGTAGTGACTTTAATATTATTTGTAACAGAGTGTTCACTGATTTCACAAGTGTTTTAACCCTTATCCTGCTAATGTGGAATATAGGGTGGGCTCCTAATAATGTCTGCAAATGGCAGATGGGATTTAACTCGGCATTTAAAGGGTTAATTCACATAGTACATGCAAACAGTAAGTATCTGCTTATTTATTTAGTATTTGTTTTATATATATATATATATATAAAATATAAAATGTGTATGAACTTTCTAGTATTTATATTATACTTTCAACCAGTAGCATTTATAGTGTAGTCTTTTTTTCAGTCATGTACATATGAGTTCGATTATATATTCTTTATGGGAACTTACATGCCTGTTTATTTTTTGTTTGAAGTTAATATCAACTATGCATTTATTATAAATTATAATAAATTGTGATAAAGGATTCTAATTTATAATACTTCATGACTGTCTTCAGTGTCATAACTTGCAGTGTCCTTTCAATGGTTTTAGCAGTAGAAGGTTATGGCTATGAAACTGGTATTGGAGTGCATATTTTTGTATCTGCAGTTACTGTTTATGGGCAGTTGGTGGTATTTGGGTTGTGTCAGTGAAGTCTGTTTTGATTTGTTCCATGCTTTGGGTTATGTTTGAACAATACCATTGACTGGAACATACCAGAACAGAAATACTACAATATGCTTACATTCATTACATAATATGTATAAAAAAATAAACACTGTGACAATGGTGATGTCAGAAAACATAACAACTGCGGAGTGATAAATGTAAGTTAAGTTGATAAGTCATGACAACCCTTTATCTTGAGAACTGCACTCTTCTGGGTTATTACGCAGTGAGCAGTAGTAATTTCTTACTGACATTTCGGGAAACCTATAAATGCGGGAAGTTCCCTGTTATGTAACATCCCAGATTCTTGCCTTATGTCTCGTAGGTGTAGGTATTTTCCTGAGCACTTTGTCTGAAATGTGTGACAAAAATGTTTGTTCTTGAAAATCAGAGATCATGCTTTACAGTTACAGACAATTACCGGTTACATTAACCTTTAAAAGACGAAGTGCAGACCACGTTATTTAAAGACTCAGTCCGTACCATGCTGTAAACACTTTTCATCTCGGTTATGAAAAACAATCAGTTTATGCTGTAAGTGGCACAAGTCGCTGTTTCTTCTCAGAAAGATACAAAACACATAAATGCAGTGTGGGCAGAATGTACAGTTGTTGAGTGTTAAACCTGTTGGTGCATCACTTAACCAGTAGGCTTTAAAAGGTTAATAATTTGAATTTATTTTATAGGATGGTGCTGGTGAGGAAGATGATGATGATTCAGATGGGTATGAGGATTCTTCAGTTCTAAATAGGAGCTCAGCATTCATCCAGTCAGCAGTGTACATGGTGACAGATATGGAGTACTTCCAGCCCAAGAGAAAGAGACCTAAACTGTGCCATCGTACCTACAGGTTTTTGGGCCTGAAAAGTACAACACCTGAAGAGCTGTACACTAGAAAGGTATCAGAGTTTGATATTAATTAGGTACAGATCATGGTGATAGGATTCCAGTCTTGCTGCTTCAGCCAACAATTGTGGTGATTGTTCATTGTACTATAAAACAGTTGCTTGTAATGTAACATCCAGAGTGTATGTGGCCTTCCTACCTACAGCCAGTATCCATCATTTTGCTGCAGTACATGTGTCTGTAAGTGGGGTAACTTGTAATAAATATGTAATTTTGCTCATATTTTTACTACTTATCTTACCATGTGACTTTTACTGTCTGAGAGAATTATACTGATGAGGACCCTTCCTGCCATATTGTTGTGGTTAATACAGTTTTTGGCAGGAAAAGTTTATGCCATTTTCATCAGGTAAAAGTGTTGTGAGCTCATCTCTCTCCCTGTAAAATGTACAATGTCAGTGATATGGTCATATGTGTCAAGAAAGAAGTGTAATACATGCTTCCATACCTGTTGCATTGCAAAAGGCTGTTATGTGCATTCCTGCAGGCTAGTATGAGGGTCACATAAGAAATTGTCTTTCCATTGTGAGTGTTTTAACTGGGTCATTCAGTGCTTTAAAGTCAGATAACAGAGTTAGGATGGGCTGAATGCAGATTTGTCATCAGACTGTACAATCTGGAGGTTAAAGAATGGCAGAAAGGTGGATCCTTTGTAGAGCTATACATCATTTCTCCGCATATATTGTGTTGTTTTCTCCATACCAAAAATAAGTCTGAAATATAACTTACAGAGCTGTACGAAATTTAAATTTTATATCTTACTCATTGTTTTAACAAAAATTATCTTTAGAAGTGTGGTAATGTTTAATTTCAGCTTCATGTATATTACTGGTTGTAGTGGGTGACATGAACTAAAATACATTTGGTTGGCAGCATTCATCGTAAATCCATGAAGCCTAATCAGATCTGAATCTGTTAAGTTCTTACGGGATATAAAATATTTAAACCTTGTCATCATGCATTTTTTGTGTGCATTTCACACAAGGAACTGGTCATCTTAATGAAATCCACCTGAGAAAGAATAAGTCAGAAGACCAAGCATCAGTTCTTGTATAAACACCTAAAGTCATACAACAAAGAATAGAATAATAATAAATTGCATGTCATAAATAACACTGCTCAAATGCGGAATTAGGACACTCAAAGGAAGTAATGCGCCAGCTAGCTTACGTACCTACCTACCCATTCACACACCCACTTACCCAACTAACTAATTAATGGGGCAGAACCCTTAGTGAGAAGCTGATGGTTTCTAAGGTGATTAAATGTTATTGGCCAAACGGGTCGCCAGTGACCTGTTAAATATAACTGTGGACGGATGGGAAAACACTGTCCCACTAAGGTTCAGCGAAGGGCATTGAAAATGAAAGTAACTCTGGCCATCAGCAGCTACATTGACTAAACTCCACTTATGCTGTCAAACACAACACAGGTTTATTTTAATTCGTGTTGTGCCTTTACATGTATGCTTCATGTTTTGGTCCTCTTTCAGGCCATCATCATGTATGTAAATACAAAAATTATATAAAGGAAAATGTAATGAGATAAAATCCAAGGGGCCTCTCGTTTACAGTCACTGTTTTCTTACATTTTCAAATATAGGTTACAGAAATATAAAATATGAAGTATAAAACCTAAATAATTCTTTTTATATATATATATATATATATATAAAAGGATTACTATAAAATTCAGGCTCTCCTGTGTGTTAGTGGGAGGAGTTTAATTCTTCTATGGTTTTGTGTCATATTTGGCATGACATGGTATCTTTTTAATTTTCCTTGAATTTCTCCATGTCACACACCCCACTTGCTGCAGATAAACATTGCTCCACCACCAACATAAGTTGTATTGTGGCCCACAATTTCCAAACAGAAATTAAAGGAAAATTAAAAAGATACTATGCCACACCATGTATAGTACCAAATCATAGAAGATTAAACTACTCCCACTAAAACACACAAGGGCCTAAAGTTAACAGTAATTCTTAAATATTTATTTTTTAAAGAATGATTTGTATTTTGTATTTTAATCATCTATTTTTTGACATTAGAAGAAGACAGTGACTGTAAACAAGGGGCCCCTTAGATTATATATCATTACATCTTTCTTTATAAGATTTTTGCACTGACATGCCGGATGATGGCCTGAGAAAGGGCCAAAACATGTAGCTTACATGTAAAGGCACAACTTGAATTAAAATAAACCTGTGCTGTTTTCAGTGGAGTAAGTGAGGTGTATTTAGTAATTAACACAACAGGATGGCCTCTATACAGCTACATTGAGATTTGAAAGGCAGAATATAAAGGTTAAGAAGCACCCTGTGTTTTATAGAACCTGAATATTCATTACTGTGTTCATGAGAGCCCACCACAGATCTGTGTCCAGAGCCAACTGAATCGATTCTACATACTCACATACTGTTTCTTTAAAGATCTATGTTACTATTATACTCCCATATGTGACTACTAAACGTGATAATATGTCTAGCTGAAAATTAAGAAAAATTTAATTAGACCGTGATACATAGTCTGTAGTCGTTGAACATTCTTTCAGATACATAATGAAGAATATGTAGAAGCCCTGGCTTTGGCTCAAGCTTACAATCTGGACTGTGATCTTGTGTATCAGCAGCAGTGGAGAAACAACAAAGCATCAATTGCTACAATATGTGATTATTTGGTAAGTCAAAATCTTATTAGCTGTTGTATTTGAGAAGTGCCTTGTTTGACCCTTGGCTGGGTTGGTGACTCTACCGTCTGAGGGTTTTGAAATTTTCCAGCCTAATATTATATGTACCATGCATGATGCAATATGCAGTTTATCTACCATCCTTACATGCACTGAAATGTGAACATGATAGATACACAGTCTCCTACATGTTACAGCACTTCTTGAGTCCCATGTTCAGGGAGCCCTTGTATTAGTAAGAGGTGTGTCTGTCGAATTGGTCGTAATGTGAGGCACGGTCGCTCATTGACATAGTCACTCACTAGCACATGTATTAAGATTTGATTGAAAACACAAGAAATGCCACATTATAGAGGTGTGTGTGGTAAGTTAGCAGTATGTTTAACTGCAAACATAATTGCATGGTAAAATTGTGGTACTGAGTTGTTGCAAAGTCATGGGCAATGAGGCATTTTAAGGGGGTTATCTTAATTGGTTTTCACTTTGCTGTGACGTGATGTGATCTGGTGCTACGTAATGATTGAATGGTGTGACATAAACTCCAGGACTGCTTGAAAACTAAAATTTAACTATCAGTTGTTCAAGGAAGAGTGTTCCACAAGTTGGTTTGTTGTGCCTGTTCAGTATAACTAAGAGTTTCCATTGCTTCTGGATGAACCTACATTTTTCTGTCACAGAGTAAGGTGACTAAACAGGTTTGGGTGCTGAAGGAATGTGTAGAGAGGGTGCCTGAAACATATGGTGCAGCGCGAGAGTTACTACAGTTTGGTCTTCAGGGAACTGATGTTGAAACATTCATCTCTGTTGCGGATGGTGAGGATTTTACCTGTCATATTACCCTTTGTCAGTACATAACTTAGTGTAAGGAAACTGAACTACAAGGAAAGTTACTGTGAGGAACCAAAGTATTGCAATTTGATTAATTAATTGAATAACTCAGTTTTTTATTTGCCACCTGATGCATAAGAATTTTGCTCTAAAGGGAGTATTAAAATTTACATTAAAAATGCTCCAACATGTTTCGGTTTAATCACCTTCATCAGGGAGCATGCTATTTGAGTTTTGCTAAAGTTACTGTTGCTAAAACAATCAATTGGAATCATCAGTTAAAATACATCGTTGTGGTCAGTTTGGTGGTGTGGCCGCATATATTATCAGATCCTGGTTGGTGTATGTCTGTGGCACTGTTTGGAATAATACTGTGTAATTGTCAGTTCCAAGAAATATCTTAGATAGCCATGGATGTAAGTAAGATTCCAAATTTTAACACTTTTTTAATATAATTTTAATACCTTTCACAGTTTGATTTTAAAAACTTGTGCAGTGAAACCTTAGGCAAGAGTTCTAAAGCCAGAAAAGGCTGAACACACTAGATGGCACCCTACTTCATAGATAGGATGTTTTAATTTCAGATCTAAGTGAGTCTTGGTTAGCCTGTCTGTAGTTGTTGCGGTTTGTTTCACTTCCTCCAGACAAGACAGTACCTTCCGCATCCCTTATGATGCTTTATTCACTTATAATACAAAGTTGACACCACAGGACTTGATCTCTTGAAAGCATCATTCAGGAGGTCATAAATAAAATAAGGAACAAGAGAAACAACATAATCTAGAGGTATATGAATTCCAGGCACTAGGTTGCTTGGGTGACCTTATTGTGCGTGCATGGTGGTGCTTAACCCTTTAAGCCCCAAATTAAATCCCATCTGCTATTTGCTGGCATTATTAGGAGCTCACCATTTTCTCCACGTTAGCAGGATAAGGCTTAAATTGTTAACCTTTAGGCAACTAATGTCATATATATATGGAGCACCCATTCTTGATGTTTCTAGATCACACACAACGACGCAGCACAGTCGGTAGGACTCCTCTGGACGAGTGATCAGCTCGTCGCAGAGACCTCTACCTGACAAC
>Ga0268261_10002408_pt1 | contig 13387 bp, 9 predicted proteins | sample TergutNc150P1_FD_190353 | JGI IMG/M metagenome (GOLD analysis project Ga0268261, IMG submission 190353) | Nasutitermes corniger P1 segment gut microbial community from laboratory colony in Florida, USA - Nc150 P1 (SPAdes) (version 2) | ecosystem: Host-associated > Arthropoda: Insects > Digestive... | reverse complement strand
TATTTTCTGAGTGGTCTTCCTTAGCAACGTTTCTGACCGCTAACCAGGAACTCAAGCATGCCGTTATGCAGGGTATCACGTTCCCTACTTGAAAATTATAAGCTTGTGTGTTCTTCATATGCAGCATTGTAGCAAAGATGTCTGGATGCAAGTCTAAATTTTGAGTGGTTGTGACTGCATCTTTGCACATTGAACGAAGTTTTTATTTGTTTTTAAGAATTTGAATAAATTAGTAACATTGTATAAAGTGGTGAGCCTTCCATATGGTTTTAACACGTTGTAGGGTGAGTGATGTTTTATGGTGGATGTAAACAAGTGTCATAACAGATAGACTGTTGCTTCCCATAATTATTACAGAAAAGTTGCTGGACAAGTACAGTATAAACGTAACTTAATAGTACAGTGCAGATAAAGAGGTTTTTTCAGTAAATGAAAAGCACCTCAGTGAACTGAATTGCGTATGGAATTACCATGCGTGCAGTTGCATAGCGATTTTACAGTGTGTTTAAAAATAGGTAGGGAAATATAAAATTATATACACATGTCCTTCCTGTTGTGTGCGTGTTTACAGTCAGTGTGAATGTGCACCAAAAGTAATGCAGCCCATAGTGCAGTTCATCACATATCGGTATATTATGTGGATCCACTGTTTAGCAAACATCTGGAAAGTCACAGAAGATCAAGTTTCCTCGTCTTATCATGTTTACAGACACACACAATGAAGTTTTTTTTTTTTTTGTTTTTTGTTTTTTAGACAGGACATCCCCATTTTGTTTTAAATATATGTATATAAAAAAAAGCAGGATTATAGTGTTACTCTACTTTGTCTTTCATGTGAAAGTGGCTGCATGTTCTGGCTATACATATGTAGCCATCATCAGGCTGGAAATAGAACCTTGAATAAGAGAACTATAAAATATGGTACAGTAAAATTTTGGGGATGAGATCTCGTGTTTACATCATTGTACAATAATACAAAACTTTGTAAAGGTAAAAGGTAAAGGTCACCCTTGTACAGGCACTGAGGCTCTCTACAGGTCTTATGGTCCATATGGGGAGTAGAGGTATAGCTATACCCTTTCATGACAATTGCACTAGAAGGGAGTGAGGGGTCAGCATCATGCCGCGGCAGCTCTTTACCCCGGGGAAAGACCCGGTACCCATTGTACAGGAGGCTGGTTGGGCGCCAGGGCCAGTCTGGACAGGTGTGGAAAATGTTGCCCCCACCCGGTTTTGATCCCCGGACCGTCCAGCCCGTAGCCAGTCGCTATACTGACTACACTACCGGGCCCACAAAACTATATAAAAGTACATGAAAGTGTTTGAAGATTGGGTTGTGTATAGACTGTGATCTTGCTTCTTTACTTTATATACATACAGTGAAATGTTGCCTGAGATATTGTTTGCTTGCTGCATATTGTTTAATGTTTTGTGAACATTGTTCTAGGTTTAAGGGTGGTTGGTATACATATTCAGTGTTAATGTAGCCCTAGAGATATAAACATTTTGAAAAGTATGGTTTAGTAATTGTGATGGCATTTTGTAAGTACTGTGCTGAATTCCTTTGTATGAAGGGATAGTTGATGCCACCTTCATTTCATTATTATTCATTTCTTACTGATACTGTTGTATTATTGAGTGAAACGTCATTTAATTTATACTATATACGAAACCACTTTTATTTTGTTTGAACTCATGTTTTGTTTATTGTAATATTGTTACTTGGCTTTTTCAATGACATGTCAAGGGTTTTGCAGCATTTTTGTAGTAACATTTTTCATTGATGGTAGTTGCTGCTGCTAATGTTATGGATATGAAACTGGGTTATGTGGTCATGTAGTGACTAGGCTAAATGCTGGACAGCCTGGGGTTTAATTTCTGCTAGAGTTGAGACTTCTTTTATCCAGAACGTCTGTACCAGACCTGGTTCTACCCAACCTCCTATTCAGTTTAAACTGGGAGCTTTTTCAGTGGTGGTAAAGCAGCTGTTGTGTGAAGTTCATCATTCATGTCTGTGTGGTGCAGAGGTTAAGAATGAGTGGGGCTATATGTCTACTGCTGTTTTCCTTCCTGACATGCACAGGTACTATTTTATCTGTACCCTTATTGCTCTAGACGTACAGTTCCCTCACATGCATCAGTCATTATTTTTAAAATCTATCAATTTTGTGCTCCTTAGTCATTCTTTATATGGGTTGGGTAGCTCAGCTGGTATAGCGACTGACTACAGGCTGGACGGTCCGGGGATCGAATCCCGTTGGGGGCGAGATTTTCTGCCCGTCCAGACTGGCCCTGAAGCCCACACAGCCTCCTGTACAATGGGTACCAGGTCTTTCCCGGGGGTAAAGTGCTGCGGCCAGGGCATGCTGCTGACCACTCACCCGCTTCTAGTGCCTAGGTCTTGGAAGAGTAGAGCTGTACCTCTACCCCCCTCTGGGCCACAGCCGGGCCTGTAACGGGGTTACTTTACTTTGCTTTTAGTCATTCTTTATAAAGTAAAAAGACAGAACACATTGTTTGAAGACTGTGTCTGTCCATCATGATCTAGTGTTGGTGACTAAACCACTGTAGGATTTTAATTCAATTCAGTAAGGAATTCATTACAGAAAGTTGATGAGGAAGTGTGAGTTGCATGGTGTTTGACTTAGTGATAGTCATACTTTACTTAAGGGTGTAAATGAGTTTGTACTTTGACTTTCCGTATTTCTTGACCAATTTATATGAAGTTTAGTAGAGAAGATCACCAAGTAATGTCATATGGGTATCGTGCATTTTGTTAGTGTGGGTTCAGTGTGAGCTACGCTTCTCTTCATTGTATAAATAAATGGTTCTCATATTTTCTACATTTTGCATTTAATTTAGATAAAATTTGGTACTGGAGATGTCCACAACCATTAATAAAATTACTACAAGTAGTGTAAAAATTTGAACAGAGAAAGCCATACTTTACTTATGGGCATAAATGACTTTTTGTCCCCAATTTCCACATATATCAATTTTAGGTGAAATTCAGTACAAGAGAGCTGCATGTAATGCTGCTGAGCTGTTATGAGTTTTGTGCAAATTCGTCCTAGTGGAAGCTGTACATTTTGTGTGGGTATAAATGGAATTACATTTACTCATGTACTGTAATACCATTTAACATTTTAAAAGTAAAGAATGCCATGGTAAAGTCTGTGTACTACATCAATGAGTACATGATTTACAATCTTGTGGAATGAAAATATTTTATTCACTTTGTCATGAAAAGATTTGGCCTTCTCATGTACATTTGGACAGGTAAAAATGATTCCAGTTTTCATTTCAAAGGTAAGATTTGAACTGTTGTTTCTATGTTATTAGTCTGTGCATTTTAACAAAAGGGAATGCTTTCAGCTTACTCAATGACCAATGAAATGATCTAAGCCTTATACTGTGACATTATCTATCATAAATTCAATCATAATTTCATCCGCCGATGTCTATGAATGTGTATTGAATGCTGTGCTCCAGTTATTTCATATTCTTGTTGTCATATTTGCAAGTGAAACTCAGAACGAAATGACATTTCAGCATGTTCATTAGTGGTATATGTTAATCTGTTGGTGATGGTGACGTTTCAGTTAGGTTGTTCCATTATCCAAACAAGCATTTATATCATGTTTGACATTTCAGAATTTTATTTTGTTCTTAATGGGCCAGGATAGTGTAGTCAGCGTAACAACTCACTACGGGGTGGACAGTCTAGGGATCAAATTCCAGTGGGGGCAAGATTTTCTGTATCCTTCCAGTCAGGCCCTGTGTCCACCCAGGCTCCTGTTCAGTGGATACCAGGTCTCTTTCCTGGGGGTAATGCGGCCAGAGTGTGGCACTGACTAACCACCCTCATCTAGCACCGAGGTTATGGAAAGAGTAGAGCAGAGCAATACCTCTGTTTTCCCCTCTGGGCCTTTATGGACTGTTCTAGGATGAACTTTTCCTTTTACCTCAATTGTTCTTAACTGTTAGAATTCTAACAACATATGGTAAAGTCAAAATATTGTTTGAAGCCAACTTGAAGTGTTTCTAATGAGAAAGTATTTCTTGAAGAGTGTCAGTTTATAGTTCACTAATTCATATAGTGTCTGCAAACAATTACGGAAGTATTTACCTAAGCTTTGAAGCCAATTTACACAAGGAGCTCAAGCTTTGTGTGTTTTTGTGCCCTGTAGTATGTTACAGGCCTCAAATTTGTGTTTCTGTTTCTTTATAAGTGTTTTATTTATCCAGGAATGTTCATTTGTTTTGAGTGCATCTTTGTGTGTGCTCAGTATCATATTTGTTAATTACTGCTAGCACCCTTTAAGTGCTAATAATGTTTCAGTGTTGAACCTAGGCCCATGTAACTTTTAACAGGTGTTCGTTCGGCATGGCCTTACTCCAGTTAATACAACAGAAGAAAAGTTTGATCCACATTTACATGAAGCACTGTTCCAACAGGTAAGAATACTTTTATCTGTCATGTGGGTTATTGCTGCTCACTGTATTACATGTGAGTAATGAGTGTTAAAGGTTAAGAGTTGGCAGAAAACTTCCAATAATAAGTCTTTATTGTGCCTGAGAGATTTGTTTTCCTGATCTCTGGGACAGTTAGTTGTCTCAAAGAGGCTTAAAGTACCTGGTTTGATACTTTTACCACTCTTTTCATGTGGAGGTACAATTTCAAGAAAACATTTGCATTAGCTGTCAGCTGAACTCAAAAATTAAATGTTATTATTACCGGTAACACTGAATTGCGTAATATTTTACTCTGTACCATTTGTTACTTTATGTGGTTTTAATGTTTGGGGGGCAAAAATGTAAGCTATATGTTTGAATGCATATATTTTCAGGAGGTGCAGGGGAAAGCTCCTGGTACAGTTGTGGTAGTATCAAAAATTGGTTACAGGCTTCATGAACGAGTCATACGGCCAGCTCTAGTTAGTGTTGCCAAAGGTCCATAGATTGAATACAATTTAATGACATGAGACATTACTTTAGGAGGCAGAAGCATACTTGTGTAGGCAGGTACTGTATATATCACATTTGGTATGGTTGTAAAATTTCTTGGCTCTGAGGTGAATGGTTTTGACTGAAGATTACTGCAGCTACATTAACCATATATTAAAAATTGTCTGTGAAATATGATCACATAATTTTCATAAAGAGATAATAAGGACACTTTTAAAAAAGAAGTTTCATGTTACTCTGTGATTCCTTATTTTTAATTTAAGTACAGAAATAAACTTTGTTATAATATTCCTTATATGTATTCCTTTAGGTATTCATAAAATATAAAAGTAGCCAAAAACTATGTTTTGGCTCTAACATGAGTTGGACTTAAGGATGGCTGAGAGTCACTTTGTGTCCAGAGTGAACCTTCTTACTGGTGAATTTTGAACTTTGGTAGGCTGGAGAGTATGACTTTCCTGACAGCAGGAATGATTTATGATTTGTATGTGATTGCAATATATGGAACTTTATTATCTTTATTTCATAAAAGTATTTCGTTTGGATGATATACTGCTGCAGACCAATCAGTAAAGTAGGTGGCAATGGACTGGATAATCAAGTTTTGAATTCCAAGTACAAGAATATTTTTTATGTATGTCTGTGCCCACAGTTACTGCCACACTGAAGCATCAATACAACAAGAACTGTGGTCTCTGTCTTTGGACCAGTGACCTCCATCTAGTATCCAGTTTTAATCTTGGCCATGGTACTGAATATTTTCTTGGTGTTCATGACATAGTATGTTGAAACAGAGCTCGACTCTTTACTGTGTAGTCCTTCCAACTTCTTACTACAATATCAGGCTGTCATTTCATTAGTAGCAGGGTATCCTGTGAACCAAAGTACCTCAAATATACCCCTTTTAAAGTAGTCCAGTCCTCACTGGACACAATGATTCCAGTGACTCACTTATTGAAGGGTTACTACTGATAATCTTCTTTTAAGAGTGTGTTGAGTTCCCATGTTGCATGTTGACCTCTGGCACTTCCTTAAGTCACTTTTTATTCTGGGCAATAGGAACAAGTCACTGTACTAAATATGTTGAATAAAGTGGATTGGGCAACAGAAGAATCTTGGGCCCAGGAATTTCTTTACAGAGTACATTGAGTGGGTTGGTGCACTGTAGTGATGCAGCATACACAAACCAGCACTTTGTCATTAGAAATGTCATGAACAATCATGATGTGGACATTAGGGTTCAAAATTATATTCATTGGGGATTCTGTGCTTTTATTTTGAACAAACTGCTCGGAAGTTTTAGTGTTTCTGAGTTTTGTCTTTAAATGCACATTTAAACTTTCTGTCATAGCTCTTCAAAGCCTACATATTCAAGAAATGTGAGCCTTTGGAAAATTATCTTACTCACTGTAAATGTGATGGTGAAGTCCTGGAATTTTCGTTCTGCTTTACAAGTTCTTATCCACAAAAGAAAATACTGCTCTTGCAGAAAGGAGAATATAAAAGAAAAATTCAATTTTGAAGTAAATCTCTTACATTTGATTTCTTTTTAAACATGTCTGTGCTGCAGGTTTTTGGTTGAACAGTGAACACTGAATATGTTGCAAATTTTTATGCACTTTCATAGAATAATTTGAGTTCTATGCATGGTTTTGTGAAAACAACTACACTGTTTGTAGCACCTGCTACTTCACTGTGCCTATGCTCTGGGAAGTATTCTCCATGAAGACTCTCTTTCACTTGATACTCACTGTCCTGGATCTCTCTTGTAATTGATCCATGTTTTTTTCTTTAAATTTACACAGCAGTCATTTTTCTTAGCAGTTAGTTTTCTGAGAAGTCTTGAATGAGTGTCTTCATTTCATGTCCCTGATATTCCAGCTGCATTATTCTTCTCTTGTAGCTGCTCCTCACCCAGTACATAAACAATTGTTATTGTGTAGTCAGATCTGGAGATTGTTTTATTTCCGGTACGTATGTTTGTTCTAAATGACATAATTGTTCAGGACTATTCTGGAAACAATGCTGAAACATTTTTTCCTGCCTGTTTGACTTTTTTTTTTTGATGTACAGCATTTTACTTGTCAGTTCCCCCAATAAAATCATTGTAACTCTGTGCAGTAGACAGCTTTGTTGCATGGTTTTGTTGACCATGACACATACAAAAATCCTGAGAATCCTCTGTCTTGCTGTGGTAGAGGAAAAACACTCAAAGATATGACTTCTTTTCCCATGGAAGGCAGCAGCAAGAACTGGACTTTCGTGTTTTTTCTTTTCTCCCAATTTCAAACTTCTTCCAAGATGCCTGGGAAAGAAATTTGATGTTTCGTCTGACAGTGCGTGTTAATTGTACCCAATTTGTATGTCTTAAGCAAGTGGGCCTGTCAGAAGAAAGTGTGAAAACGTGACAGGCATTGCAGTTGTTATATTTCATTTTCAGTAAGTTGCTACATTTGTGTGGGCCAAACCACACCGCTGGACAGATGCGCAAGAACTGCCAAGTAGTAATTTGCCACTGAGTCACACAGCATTCACAGTTTAGTCTACAACGGTGATGGTGTTTGTTGGGTAAATACATGGTAACTGTGTGTGATGCTGTTTGTGTACTAGGGTCTCATCCACACTGATCTCTTGATGTGGTGTGCTTCAAACACTGCTGGCATATTGTACAAGTGGTTGGAATTTTGCCCAAGGGTCGCAACCAGATTTACCAGATAAAAAAAAAATTCTTGTCATCTATGATGTAAAAAAGAAATGTCAGTTGGAAATGGTCTCTGGAAAATGGGATGGAACCAGAGACAAGTTTGAGGTGGGGTAGTAGCCTGTATTATTAAGATGCTATGGTTGGTTGTTTGTATAGACCCATATTTATTAGACTAGCTACAAATCATTTGGCTCCATTTTCTTTCTTTCGTTTTGGGCAAAATTCTGTATGAGCCTGGAGAAATTTTTGGGCATAATTACTAGTTTCTGTTAGGCATGTTTTAGAAGTTGCACTGTAAGATATACAGAAGTAGGATGCTGGAGGTGCATCTTGCTTAGGTTTATGTGTCTTATTCTCCTGGAACACGGCTTTGGTGTGCATGTCATTACAGTTTGGGACTTCATCTCTGTCAGTTCATTGGTCATCGCTGGTAATGCCAGACTCATGGCTTGTCACTCTCAAAGGACAAACTGTGGCTGGACAGTAATTTTGGGGTTTTTTTTTATGTGTTGCTGACCGTACATCTTGGTATAATTCTTGTAAATAACCAACTTGATGCACAATTCTTTTTTGTATTTTTATGTTTATTTCAGTACCGTCTGGTATGCAGGTTTGGATGGAATTCCATCGAAATCTGCATACCAGATGGTCACCTGCATAGAGTGACATATACCAGATGTCATATTGATACAATTGATTCCCCTGATGATGAGCACAGGGGTGCTCAAAATATGTAGAGAATTGAAGTAAACATAAAAATATTAAAAAGAATTGTGCATCAAGTTGGTTATTTACAACAAGTAACCTTGCGTCTTTATTCTGGAACAGGACTGTTGCTTTCTAAAGAGTATATAAAGTTATCAGTCTGTCTCATTGGGCAAATCACTGTTACTTTTAGCCATTATGTTTGTTATTTTGGGTTTCAAAATTCTTTCCATCTCGCACACACAGAACCTTTTAACAAACTTTAAATGCCCTCATGTGACGTGTGATGAACAACAGCTTAAGACACCACTGCTGTTAGCGATTATTAAAATCAAAGTAAAAAATCACTGAAAGATCTGCACCAACTGTGCGATGTGAATGATCAGTTGATATAGACACTACATGCTTTTTTCTTTGCTGTAGTGTGAATACTTTAATTATTTAATTAATACTTATCACTCTGAAAGTGGTGGCTTCAATCAGTGCCAAAATACTGGAACAGTTTTAACACAAAAAATGTAATTGTGTGTAAAATGAGGACTTATTTTAGAGAACTGTAAATTGAAAGAGGCAGTGGTAGTGCATATATTCAGAGTGTGGTCCAAAAATTGACTAGTACTCCATCTAGAGATTGTACTGATGTAGCCATTCATTGTGTAGTCTGTCTTGTGCCAGATTCGTAGCCTCTTCAAAAGCAAGTTCCTCACAGAGTTGGAGCTAGTGCAGCCGCTTTCGAGTTCCTGTATGTTCTGTTTTTGTTAAAGTCATGCAGTAGCTGCTTACGTCTTCTTTCTCCTCTTCCTGTCCCATCTCTCCTTCATTAATGTTTTAGAAGGCAGTACCTACACTCATTGTAACCATTTCAGTTAGCCCGATGTTGAATAATGTTACTGTTACATTCAGTAGCATACACATTGTCCGAGCGATAAACAGGCAGCACTAACAATCAACAAAAAGAAATAGAAGGAAAAAACTTTCCTCCCAAGCAAAGTCTGCTTACAAGGAAATGAAAGCTTGAACAGATGTTTATTTCCTCCTTGACTGTGTGTAGCCTAATGCTTCATTTTTTTACACGATCGGTACAACTGATCTCCGTCCTTCAGCACTACATTTCAGACTTCTCACGGTAATTGTGATCTATTTTCCTAAATGTCAAAGTTTCAGCACCATACCAAGCCGTGCTCCAAATGTAGAATTTCACGAGTTTCTTAAATTTGAGTCCAATTTGCTGGGGAAAAGAGTCTTCTTGAGAACTGCGCTCTTCTGGATTATTACGCAACGAGTAGTAATTTCTTACCGACGTTTCGGGACAATATGTCGGTCCCATCTTCAAGGGCCAAGAATCCCTGAAGATGGGACCGATAAGTTGTCCTGAAACGTCGGTAAGAAATTACCACTACTCGCTGCGTAATAACCCAGAAGAGCGCAGTTCTCATCTACTTCGCGACGGAATCGTGAAATCACGCGAGAGTCTCCTTGTTGCTTGCCGCTTTTGCCATGGAAATCCTGAATTCAGTTTCATATGTATATTTGCATCATTTACGTATCATCAGGCCTTTGGAGTACCGGATAGATGGTGGTAGTGATGTATTATAGAAGTATATTTCGCTATATGCGATGTGGAGTTTAAAAAATGGGTGTATTGGGGCGGGTGTGATTCGAACGAGAGAACCCCGAATATCGAATCCGCTATCGTACTTCTCCACGCCTTTATGCGATGTAGGGGGAGAGCGGACGACAGACTTGCTTATAGGGAACGGGGCGCTTTAGGTCGAACCTAGGACTGCAGATTCGTATGACAAATAAATGGGACACAACGCAGCAGAAGGGCGGGATAGGCTTCCTAATGAGGAATGTGTTTCACACATTGTATGAAACAAGACTGGCTATGTACGTATAACGTAACATTGAGGTGCGTTCATTTAACCATTCTTGCAGTAGAAAAGCAATAAGTAATACATATTCTGAGTGGAGTTTGCAGCCTTAGGTATCTAGCATGCAATGCGCATGAGCAGTATTATGTTGTCATCTGTCACCTGTCTGGCTCTACCGTATATTTGAACATTAGCTTATAAAAGGCGCGATTTTCGTGGAAAAAATGATCACGCAACTGTGTTTTGATTTTCCATACGACTTCTCTGAAACATTTCTCACTGAAGCAGAATTTAGCGAGGTAGTCATAAATGTGCATAGGCTTTATGTAAAGTACTCATTCTTCGTGTCAGATTTTTATTGAACTTTGGTTTTCTCGACAGATTTTCGAAAAATACTCGTACTAAATTTCATGAAAATCCGTCCAGTGGGCGCCGAGTTTTTCCATGCGGAAACAGACGTGACGAAACTAATAGTCGCTTTTCGCAGTTTTTCGAACGCACCTAAAAAGGGAATAGGGGATAGTAAATTTATCTGGGGTGTTAACATTTTAAAAACACATGATTTTCAGTATAAATAATTCAACATTTTTCTCGTCTTATTGAATAGTAACAACGGATACGTTTTCATCCGAATCGAGTCATGAATATCAGTCAAACTGAATTTACCGGAGAAAGAATGCCTGTCCCCCAAAGTAAGACGTGTAGGAAGAAGCTAAACCATGAAATTTTATTTTTGGAGAATGGATTGGTGTAGGATTCGAAACAGGACAATTCGGATTTCGATTTTTTAATATTACGATGCTTTATTATCGTTGGTATGTTCAGTACGTGGTCTTAAGCACACATTGTACAGTAGATGAGTGTATGACAACAGCCATAGCAAAATAAGATACATCTTAATGGAGAAAATCATCAGTCTCACAGGGACCTCAAACTTCTGGTGAACCATTACCTACATACGTCAAAATAATTGCCATAATAGGTCACCCGTTTCCGCCACATATAGGTTCGTCAGCGATTTCGATGCATAAAATCAATATGATTGAAGCAAGTTATTGCCGTTTTATGGTTGATGACAAGATAGACCATATGATCGACACAAGATGGCTTCGTGTTTGGGGCTGGGCCATATTGACATATTGGGAAAAAGCAGCCACGTGGCGGGGTGGTAGGGATGTAACGGAAGTCTGTGCGCTGGATGATGGCCATTCTGCCCATGCCCAGCGCCATATGTCAGTAGTTTCTTTGCATTCCGTAAATGGATGAAGTAGGTTGTCGGGTGTGGCAGCGGGTACGTTTGGAAGAGGACGGGATGGATTCGAGACGGGCGGATCTGCGTCGGTATAAGGTCATGTATCGTGCGATAGCATGTGGAGCGGATTGCGCCATTGATTGGAACATTGTGGAGGTTCTTCCAAACCTGTGACCACTCTGTGGATGGGCCCTGTAGGAATATCCACATTTTGGGAGCGTCTTGTTTTGCCGCCCATAGATGTATGTATATGGATGTACTGTAATCTTTTCCGGTGATGTGTCGGAGAGTGGTCGTCGTGTAACATTTCGCGAAAATCGTGTGGGAATAGTTCTCATATCCGGTGGTTAACCGATGTAGAAATGTACTTTCCAGAGTTTGAACCATCTAGTGGTCAACGTGTCTTCGGTTTGCAGTTGTTTCCGGCATCGACTGAGAAAGAGCACATGGTACTGGGGCTGTACGTCGATGATCTTCGCACCTCCTGCCGGCTGTAGATGCAGAGTCGAGAGGGGTACCCGGAATATTTCTCCTGCCCTTTAAACCACACAACCAGACTGTTGACTTGAAGTGTAGAAGCTTCCTCCAATATGGGCGGTATTTGCATGCAGTACCAGATCTTTGAAAGCATATACGTACGTAGGAATCGTTTCCGTTGTAGTAGATACAGATCTCTTATATAGCTCTCGTGAGTTAAGCACTCGACAGTATGAAGTGTTGACGACTACATTTTGTTTATCGTCTGGTGATAAGTAATTTCTAAAATTCTTGCTTCAGTGACATAGGGGATACCCAGTACATCAATTTACGTGTTCTACTTCCCCCATAGATTGGCTTTAGATTTGCTGTTTTTTTGTTTTTGGTCCAGTAGCTTGTTCATATGTGTGTAGAATGTTTGTAATAAAGGAATATCTATTGGGTCTCTTAATATGACAATCACAAGTAGTAGTAAGGGTTCCACTTTACCTAGTGACGTCACACGTAAACCTAACCTTGAGCTCCCTCCGTAAACAAACCTAACCTTTCCCTCCCTCCCCTTGGCCCCCAGACAGTATGGCGCCAGGGCTTAACCTAACTTTAACTTATTATTTACAAACCTAACCCTCCCCACCTTTCTTTAGGCCTTTAGGCGATCACGTGATGGCGGGGTGAATGACCTTCCCTGTAAACCTAACTGACTTGTTATTGACACGTGATGTAAACAGCCCCAGGCGATGTTATGTCAAATATGGCGGAGGGTTGAATGACCTTCCCTGTAAACCTAACTTTGACTTATTATTTTGAAACTTTTGTTATTGTCACGTGATGTAAACAGCCCCAGGCGATGTTATGTAAACAAAAGATGGCGGATGGGTGAATGACCTTCACTGTAAACCTATCTTTGACTTATTATTTTGAAACTTTTATTGTCACGTGACGTAAACAGCCCAGGCGATGCTATGTAAACAATGAGGTACGCAGTGCGACGCCGTGCTTAACCTAACTAACTTGTTATGGTAAACAACGCCATTTTTAATTTTTGGCAATATGGCGGACACGCGCGGTAATCTTAAACTGTTATCTTGAAGCCTTGTTATGGTTGCTGGATGTAAACAAAAGATGGCGGAGGGGTTAATGACCTTTGTGCGTTACGTAACTTTAACTTCTTATGGTAAACAAAGCGCCATTTTGAATTTTTGCCAATATGGCAGCTAGAGCGGTAAGTTTAAATTAATACTAACCAAAACCTGACTTTAACCCTCTATAGGGCGAATTAATTATATTGGAAGAAAAAAATTGTTCTTCACATTTTAAGAAATGGTATTGCTCTAACATCACATACATGATAGATTTTTTCAATAATATTCCATAATTTATTAAAAAAATGGTTGTGACATAAAAGTC
>Ga0268261_10002407_pt1 | contig 13389 bp, 13 predicted proteins | sample TergutNc150P1_FD_190353 | JGI IMG/M metagenome (GOLD analysis project Ga0268261, IMG submission 190353) | Nasutitermes corniger P1 segment gut microbial community from laboratory colony in Florida, USA - Nc150 P1 (SPAdes) (version 2) | ecosystem: Host-associated > Arthropoda: Insects >... | reverse complement strand
ATATATATATATATATATATATATATATATATATTATAGGCTTTGAAGTAAAGAACCTGATTAGTTGAGAAATCTGTGATTAGATTGAGGATTCTGGATGAACTGCACAGTTTAATCCTGGAGAATTGCTATTGTAAGTTGTTAGGGTCAGTGTCCTTTGTTTTAAGGGTTTAATTAGAATAAGGGTCTGAAGATGTCATTCTTGTGTTCCTTGGTATTTTATTCAATAAGTTGGTTATTGATTTCTCTTTGGTTTTTAAGTATTCTGTTTATGTAAGAAACTAGCATTAAAAATAGAATGAGGGGTAGTTTTAAATTATAATTAATATATAATATATGAGACATTTAATATGTTAAAGTGGGGATTGGGAATCTGCTATCTGATTTGTTGTAGTTATTAATATGTTAAGTATGAATTTTGCTTTTAACTGTGTAGACTTATGTTTTTTATGTGCTGTAGGTGTTAAAGGTTTTTCTCTTTAATGGTCTAATTGATGTAAGGTACTGAAGATGGCATTTTGTTCTATGGTGTTTTGATAATTGAGATAGTTATTATTTAATGCATTATTTAATTTATTTAATTATTTAATTATATAGATTTAATATTTTTTGGCTGTGTTAAATCGTATACCTTTTCCTGTCGTATAGAGAATTTCCACAATTTTGTCGATGGTGTCTATGGGGTGTATATTTTGAAGGAGGTGTTTCAAGAAGTTTGAATGGTAGCTTTTATTGTGAAAAGGTTGTAAATGTTCAATAAAGCAGGTCGAAAAGTTCTCCGGTTTGTCCGACATACCAGTTATCACAAGTTACAAATAGTTGTTGCTGTGGAGTGGGATTTTGTTTTTAGTAGTTTACCTAGTGAGTTGTGGGTTTTGAATGCCATTTAAATAGCTTGGTGAGGAATTTAGTTTCTTTACCTACTTATGTGAAATTTACATATTTTCTTGTTTCAATGTTTATTTTTTCAGAGGTGTCTTGTTCATGTGTCATCAGGTGCAAGGGGTCAGGTGGGTATGAGTTATTCATTCATTCATTATGTAGAATATCTGCAATTGCTTGAATTGCTTTGTCTTTTTCTGCTTTTGCCAGCAGGTATTATTGTATTCCATGTAAGAAGAATCTTACAGATGAGTACTTGTGTGCAGGTGGATGGCACGAATGATCATGTCAGTAGTGGTAGATTTTTCTGTATATGTTGAACAGTAATGGGTTAGTATGTCTAGTTATAGTGAAGTCTAGGAAATTTATTTTGTTTTTTCTGCTCTAGCTCTAGGCAGAAGGATAACTTTGGGTTGACATTGTTAAGATTGGTCAGGACAGAGTATATGTTGGCTATGTTTAGGTTGTAGATGATCAGAATATCACTGACATACCAAAAGTAACCCAGGACTTAGTATGTATTAAAAATATGTAAGGGGTTATTAGATTCATTATGCTGTAGATAAATTTCTGTAAAGAATGAAGAGGAAGTGGAACCCACCATTAGGCCACCATTTTGCAGGTAAAATTTGTTATTGTGGGTAAAGTAGTTTTGTTGTAGAAGTGGTATCATAAGTTTAGTAGATCCTTCTGTTTTGCTTTATCACAAAATTTTTTAGTTCTTTGTGTATGATGAAGATTAATTAATTATTGGGGATATTTGTATACATATTTTGTATATCAAAGGAAGCCAGTCTGGTGTCAAGGATAATTGGTATAGATTTTAAGTCATGGATAAGTTCTATTGTGGTTTGAATGTTAAAAGTATAGGTGAGTTGTAAATATTGTGATAGTAACTTAATAGTCAATTTAGCTAGTTTGTGGCCTGGTGCATTTTGCCAATTTAACTACAGGTCTGACAGAAGAATATGTCTTATGTATTTTCATGAGGCCTCTTAAAGTTGGTGGGGAAGGGCTTATATTTATGAATTTCCATTTGCATTGTTTACTTATAAGGTTTGTGTTGGTATTTGGAAAGTGTCTTACGCTTTTTTTAACAAGAATTATTCAGATTTTTATTCAAGATGGCACAGTCATTAGATTTTACAAAATCATTAACTGTTTCATGGCAATGTGGTTTACATAAAATTACAATAGAGTTGCCTTTATCTGCTTTTTCAGTCATAGCAATATTGTCATTTTTTTTTATGGCACATCTCGCTTCCTTGTTAGCTGATATGTTGTTTGGTTTGTCTGAATGTATATAAACATGTTTTAAGTTTTTGGCTACATTGTATCTCATGGGGTCTTGTTCTGTGATGGGTAGGTAACTGACTGCTGTTTCTGCATGTAAGGCTAGGTTTTTGATCCAGTGTTTGGTTTATAACATGGCATAAAAAATCTCTCATATATTAACAATAAAAACCATTAATTGTGACTGATGGATTCTTCTTAATCTTTGTTATTATAATTACAATGGTATAAACTGATTTAAGAGTAAGATGTGTGTGGTTGAAATAACTACCTGGCCATAACTCAAGGGCATTTTGCAAGGTGTATAATAATTTACTCACCACATCTCATAGAGGAAAAATGTTATTACAAAGGATGCTTCTGGAACATAGTACCATCAACTCCATAAACAGAGCTGTCAAAATCAGCTGTTATCTACGTTTATAAAAAGCGACTGAGACAGTATTGCCAATAAATAAATGGCTGCAGAGCTGGATCAAATATATCATGCCATACAGCATGAGCATTCTTACAGATTACTTCACTGTTCAATATAATTAAATGCGTTACATTTAATGACAAAATATCCAAAAAAAATCTTGCAGTTGTACAAAATCTGAAGTGACTGTAACTGAAGTTTTAACACCAGCTTCTGTAGAGCAAATCATAAATATGCTAAATTTAAAAATGAGTGAAGGATGTCACTGTGTAGCCTGATACAGTCACCAAAGTTGTGGAAGAACATACTGCCTCCACCTAACCAGTACACATATTGTACTGGTATTTATTCTAGAATGATGATGCTTTCACTCATAATTTACAAGGTTTGAGTAGGTTATTTCATTAATATGAAATTCTCTTTTAGTACATATAAAGTTCCTCTCCACTTAAAGAGTGTGTGTGAAGATTTATACATACCACTTAAGTTTCACAGACCAAAACTAAAATTTCATAATTTAAATAAAATATGTGATTTGGAACTACTGACATAGAGAAGGAAAAAATTCTTCAGTGACACGGAATCTAAATCCTGAAATTCCAGAGACATTAAATAACAGCAGCAACATATGTTTTAATGAGACATTCATGAATTCTTGATGTGTTAATAATCTTAATAGCCAAGAGCTTTTGTAACTTTACAACATCATGTCTCTTTGAAGATAAAAAGATCTGTCTGGTAGCCACATTATCACATAATGTGTTATGATTCTTTGTTGGATCTGTACCAATTTCCAATATCCTGTATTGTTAAATGGTGACATGTATTTGCACAGATTTATTATACAATGATAACAAAGCTGTGTTAATCTTCATTTCTGACAGGCAATTATGATTCTGTTAAAACTACTGCAGGGTTTGTAACTTTCTCTATTCTCTTCATAAAACAAGATATTGTTTTAATTTAAGCAAATTCTTACACTGATATAAAGCAGCACGATTGTAAACTTCATCACACATGAAACAATCAACAATGGCATCATCATGACAGTGAATGTTCTTGTTGTTTATGTAGGGCTGTGTAAGATCAGCTGCACCTCTGACAATATTTTGGTTTTCTGGTAATGTTACTTGTTCAAATGTAAGTAGAAAGCTAACCTTAATGAGATATGGGGCTCTCACAACAGTGTTGATGAAGACTAAGGTCTTTTGGGATATTAATGCTGTGTACATTAATAAATTAATAAATATATACCAGCTTACAAGGGGTCATCTAAGGAAACCTAAATCTTCAGCTGCACTTCAGTTTGGATTACAAGTGCTGTGCTTTCAAAATGTTTTCTATGAAATTTCCTATAACATATTGTCTTTTACTGTCATTTACTGCAGAAAATTTCTGTACAGCTAACTGTACCACAGATAACACACCAGAGAGAAGCAGAAATTATTCTTCATTCTCATCTCTTTTGGCATGCACCACATAAAAATATATGCATATTTAAAATAAATGTATATCTTAATAAGGTTTTGACTTGTACTTTTGGACATTTTTGGAAATATTAGTGATGTTAGATCGGCATATAAAATTCAGACGCCGGGGAATTACCCAGAAGAAAACATACTACATTGAATCTGTCAAGAATAATATTAACATTGACAGCAACTTTTAATGTAACTAAATTTTAATCCAAATTTATTCAGCAGTTCCTAGATATAAAATTTGGACAGACAAATGCCACTTACATAACATAATTGATTCAGTATCAACAGCATGAGCTCTAATTACTAATGACAGAATGGAACAAGATTGTGAGATAATACACTGCACGCTTTTCAATATACTCGTAAATGAAGTGAGTCCGTAAAGTTTCCGAACTTTGAATTAGAGCGCCAACACAAAGGTCCCGCTGGTTGCACTGTGTAGCAGTGAGGTTTCCTATGCAATTATCGCAAACTGGATCGATTGAGTTTGCTTAGTCATTGTGCTGTATCTATTTGGGTGAAGGCATGTCTTCCTTCCTTGGCAAATTTTTCAGCAATTAAGAATGGGTGATCTTCATGAGAAATGTGTTGGTGTGAAATTTTGTTTCAAATTAGGGAAAATATTTTCAGAGACATTCACAATGTTAAAACAACCATTTGGGAATGAAGCCATGAGTAAACATGAAACCATGAGTTTTACAAATATAATTGAGGACAATGAATGTTCAGGATAACTTTCAACATCAAAAAACGAAGAAAACATCCAAAAAGTTTGGAAAGTGATTCATTCCAATTGTCATTTGACCATTCATGAATTAGATGAGGAAGCTAGAATTTCAAAAACCACGTATCATGAGATTCTCACTGAAAATTTAGGCATGCATTATGTTGCAGCAATATCTGTGCCACTCATGCTGAGTGAAGATCAGAAGCAAAATCATGTTAATGTCAGTAAAGAGCTTGTCAACCATGCAAATATGGATGACAGCTTTTTACAGAACATTTTCACAGATGACAAAAATTGGCTTGATTGCTATGATGTCGAAACTAAAGCCCAGCCTTTGCAATGGCTCCCATAAACATCACCCAGACCCAAAAAAGCATGGCGATTTCAGGCCAATGTGAAAGTGATGCTGATTGTGTTTTTTGATTGTGTTAGCATAATTCATCACAAATTTCTACCTTGTGGTCAGACAGTGAACATGGAATATTATCTGACAGTGATGAAAAGGCAGAAAGAAGCAGTAACGAGAAAAAAGGTCCGATATGTGGAGGGGAAAAAATGGTTGCTCCATTATAACAATGCAACAGTGCATTCCTCCCTTCTGATTCTGATTTTCTCACAAAACATGAGATGACGCTCATCCCCCAGCCTCCGTACTCATCAGATCTTGCAAAAGTGGACTTCTTTCTCAGCACCAAGCTGAAATCAATACTGAATGGCCAATGATTTGAGTCTGTTCAGGAAAGTAAAGAAAATCTGCTGGCAAAACTATGCAGTATTCCAAACGAGGCATTCCAGAAATGCTTCCAAAACTGGAAGAAACACTGGGAGCAATGAATAAAAGTGGAGGGGACTACTTCGAAGGGAACAAAGCCCAACAGCTCCAAAGTAAATGAGAAAATGATTTATTTAAATTGTTCGGAATCTTTACGGACAGACCTTGTATGTGCATACTCACCTCAAGTATATCTCCCTCCTCGGAGTATCGGAAGAGAATGTTATTGGTCCAGCAATCTCCATGACACAAAACTGCAAGTGGTTCCCGTGGCTCCACCAAAGAAACCATGCGTCCAAAAAACTCACTGTTGTCAACAAAATCTCTGAACTTATCTACATACTGTGTCCCATCACCTAAAGCTTCCTGCACCTGAAATCAATAAGTCAAGACACAGTGAACTTGTTTTGTTGCTCTCAGAATAAAGGATGTGATGGGCACCACAGCACAGTGCAGTTCATGAAACATTTTGAGGTGGAACAATGACTGCCTCATTTAGTTAACATCACATCTTCAAGCTACCAGAAAAACTGTCATCACAAAGAGGTACCAGCAGGTTACAACATTAATGTTTCAGTCTTTCCAGATGTGACACAACATTACATGGCACTGCACCTTGAAAGACATTAATCTTTACAGTCACCACCATGCAAATCTCATATGTTTCATCCTTCAAGGCTTAAAGCTTGTCTAGATCAGGGAGGAAATGAGTAGACATAGAGTATCATGTTAGGAAAACTGAAATGATGGGAGGATGTGGGAGGCACAGATAAGATTAAAGTGTATTGTAAATAATTGGGTGTGGGAATGTGGACTGAATTGAGGCAGTTCAGAGGACTGGAGTGAGGAGTGAAGTGAGACTGAGTTCCCTTGGGCACATGGCTTCATTCTGTGTACGGATCATAAGAAAATAACAACTTAAAGAGTTTAGAGAAAACTTGCTACAGTTCCTCATTACCTACCATAAATCCAACATGGACTAGCATGAAAATCAACCTGGATTGGCACAGTGAGCAGCCGGAGACCAAAAAACTGAGATGAAGCTAGACAAAGAGCATAGTTAAAATTGTGGGATTTTGTGTTTGCGGTGTTGAGCGAACAGCTTTTGTTAACAGTGCATTAAGTTCCCTACTAACAGTAGTGAATACTGATGAAGTATTTTTAACATAGTGAATGCTGACCATGGTAAGTGCATTGCGGGTTGCGGCACGGTAGTACCCGCGGTACCAGTCCTCATTCTCTGGAACAAACACTGCTTCCTGCACACAGGCAGCGACTCTCGTGGCGAATTCTTGCGGGTGACAGAGCTTCATTGCGAGTGATAGGGCATGTAGAAGGGCCAGCTCACGCATTGCAGCACGGCAGTGCACTGCGTCCAGACCTGCCTTGCGATCTGCCATAACGAAGCCTCTGGCACATAGGTCCTCTAGCACCAGTTCTGTCTCACAGGCCAGGTAGCAGTGCGGAGTGGCTCGGAAAGGAGAGTTGATGTCACAGGAGCTCTGCAGAGACAAAACACTTCTAGTGCTCAGCACAAAAGTAACAAGGAATGTCAAAGTCTCCATTATACACAATAACATGATCTATTCCAAGCTTACACCAATTAAATATGCCAATACACATAGCGTATATTGTAATTATTAAATTACTTTAGAACACTTTTAACGAATCATTGTGTTTATTGTACCCATTTACATCTTCAGAGCTCCACACATTCTTAACCTCAGCAACAGATGCAGGTGAGTAATAAGTTTACGTGTCAGCTGCTGTAACCCTGGCACCAAATAAAAGCCGGTCAGGTCCTGGAGCCGATTTGGGCAACATGAAGGAACAAATTTCTTCCCACTAACTGCAACCTAACCTAGATTCCTCTGTCATTCAACCCATAGCCTAGTCACTATACAAGCTGAGGAAGGAAGCGGTCATGACCTAATTTGATGTAACACCCCAGCATTTTTGTATAGCAACCAACAACAAATATAATTCGATCAGAATAGTTTGCCTTTGGACCGAAATTACAACTGAGATCTCCTGAATAGGAAGCACAGTGCTTAACCACTCGAATGTCACGCTTGATGGAAGGAGATATCTAATTGTGCATTTAAGTGACTTCAACTTGAATGTTACACTAACAAGAACGCCCAGACGGACATGCAAAGCTTACCTGAAACTGCAGCAGCACCGGCAATGCTTGTGTGTAAAACGCCACCTCGTTTCTGAACAGAACATCAGACTTGAACGCCTGGCGATGCGCTGGGTTATCGGGCAGACACTTGTAGATGAGGGAACGCTTCCATGGTTCACCACTGCGAGTCATGCCCTGGATTCGAACCCGGTACAACATAGCCGTATAGTTGTCACCACGGCCCGAACCTGTGGCAACCTGAAACGTGACAATTATTATGGTTGCCTGATGAAATGCGGCAGACGGATTCATCTTTTGGATTCACGGCAAAAATTCATATTGCTGCAGTTCAAATATTGCGGTATGTTACGCCCTGTCGACTGTTAAACCTTACAGTATAGCAGTATCGGACTATGAAGGCGGAAGTAGAACGTTCTACCGAAATATCAGCAATTATTCGCCAGTAACCCCGCCGGAACATGGAAGAACAGTTCAGTATCATCAACACCGCTGACATAACCCCGAACTCCGCGCCAGTAATGTGATGTTCTGTAACCAAGCATGTTGGTTGAAATGGTAGGCTATTCGGAAGGCAATCGTTCGGAATGTGTGTGGGCCCACCGACCATTCTAACCCAGGTTCTTCCTAATTTGTCTCAGTCCCTTTCGGAAATTTCGGGATAGTACTCGAAATTTGGCCACGGCCGCTTCCTTCTACGAAAAATCTTATTAAATACATAAAGCATAATATTTTTTGAAGTTAAATTATGCTTATCAAGGAGTTTACCGTCATTTTGTGGATTCCAGTGGTACATTATCGTGTTCACGAGATACAATCACGCTCCTTATTCTGAAGCGAACGGTTGCAGTCCACACTCACTCATCCTGCTTCTTTCTAAATCAACCTGCTGTATACGCGTAGATCTACAAAGTGGTTACTTCCCTTCAGGCTTATCGCTCAACAGCTCGCATGCATTACCCTTCCCTCCCATGCGTACTTCGAGTACATGGCCCACACACACCACTTCCTTTAAAGTTATCACCCCCACAACACTTGGCGTAGGGTAAATTTATTAAGCTCCACAACTCGTATGCAGTTTTGTAAATACTTGTCACTTTTTGCCCCTAGATTCAAATATCCCCCTCATTACTCTGTGTTCTACGTGGGAGAACCCCCCCCCCCCCCCAAAAAAAACAGGTGAATCACACTTTTATATATCTCAGCCTTTTTAATGTGTAGCAGATGGCATGACAAAAGATTATGAACACATCTGTATAACGCTGTCCCCAAACTGTATCTGCTTGTCTGCTGCCGTCTGGCTTTCAGACTTCCTCCGTTTTCTGAATGCCAGTCTCAGCATATCACAGAGCAAGTTACCGCGGACGTGAATGTGAAACTGCAATTCGAAATCAGCCTTCCAGCTGTCAGTGTTACACCGCACTCTGATCAGTAATGTCAATTTACTCCTGTCCTAGAAACGTGAAGAAAATCATAATTGCCTCTCTGATATGGCACTATGCAGTCCACCAACAAGATTCACTTTCAGTGAGGAAATGGAATGTAACCGATATGAGAACTAAGAAACAATCGTCAGCCCACTTCGTTACACAGTACTCATAACGACGAGCAGAAATGCTTCAATGCGAATTTAAAAAATTGTGTCTTTTTTTAAATTGCAGGTAACAACTTGTCGGAGGAATAATTACGATGAAGGAGGAGGCAGGAAATTCCTCAGAAACACTTGAATCCACCTACAAGTTTGCAAGGTGACATAGCCCACAAGACGGCGATCTGAGTCTGAGTTGTGGAAGCTAATATGTCACGTCAAAGTTATGATTTAACTGTAAAGACAAAGTTGCCCCTATGCTTCATTAAGCATCACGATTATTACAACCTAAAGAGGAAGCGCAAGTACAATAGCTCTACGTATTGAAATTCACAGTACTGGATGCAGGTAAACTGCATGCCCCTGCCTCTTTAACTTCGGTAAACAGCCCCCGGTATCCACCGGATAAGAGGCGAGGTTGGCCCCAGAGGAGATCTGCACTGTGAAGAAGAGAAAAATATTTTGTCCCCTCAGACAACCTAAACCCATTTTTTGGTTAGGCAATACCTTAACCACTATACTGGCTTACAGTAAATTGTCTGCAAAATGTGTTCACATTGGACTCCACGGTCCGAAATTGGTATATGAAAACTTTTACAAATACGGTACAATGGAACTTACCTCAAAGGAAGAAATGCAGACGTCGGGTTCTGCTTCGGCGAGTAGTTTCCGCAAGAACTGCAGCGTCAAGTTGGGAGGCGTTTGTGTCGACATTGCAACGTGTACTCTACTCTCCCAGCTGCTGTGCACCCAGCCCAGCAACACAGGAAGACGCCACTTTATATAAACGTCCATCCGAAGTAGGGGTAAAACCAAAAGGATTGTTTAGTCATAATGAGAATTGGGAGACAGATGTTCCCCTCACCTAGAGGAACAGAAAAATATACGGCAATGATTTGGTAAGTAAATTAATTGCAGCTTGATACTCTTTGTAAACATATAAAAGTTCATTTTATATCTCTCGAGGACAGTGTCCATCTCCGTTATAAAATTCAAATTTGTTCCAGTTGTTTAATGATTTCATCGATATTTATAGTGACAATAATACTAAACAAGTAGCCTATACAGCGGACCCTACGTTGTGTGGATGCAATGGATTTCTTATAGTGCTAAAGCACACAGTTATCACTGAACATTTTTCCTGCTGTAAATCTGGTACATTGACTGCATGGAAGACGTCACAATACGAAATAAAAGTTCTTGATGACTTTAACTCCTACCACTTAAATTCGTTGGCTTTCATTGTACCATTATTCAAGAATCCCATTCGCTTTGCATAAAATCCTGCAAATCCTTACAACATTGAATTGTCGTAAGAAATGAAAGTAAATTTTACACTTCCTTAACTCAGTTTCTTATTCTTACGGTTATTTAGAAAACTCGTTACCGTATATTCTCGAATCTAATCCGCACCCTGTTTACAGTTTTAGAGGGCTAAAAAAATCTGATGCCTTTTATAATCGCGTGCGAATTAGATTCGCGGTCGAGAGCTGGATTTTGGAAAAATTATAGAGCCGCTGTACGTGCCGTAAGAACAATACAATACAATAATTTATTATTTTATTTATTACTTATTATTATAATTTATTATTCATCAGATTCGCCGTCATCACTCATAACTGAATCGTTGTCCGTGCTCTCCACCCAGTCACTATCGTCTTTATCTTCAACATCGTCCTCCCATACAATGTCATCTTCGGATCCGTCCAAGGTATTGCTTATGCAGCACTTCTTGAACGATCTGACGCTAATGCTCTCCGGGATGGCTTTCCATGCAGCCGGCGCCTCACACCCGCTGATCGCTGTCTTGTGTTTCCGTCATAGTCGAACGTTGCTTTCATCAACTCCAAAAATTGCAGCGGCTTTGCGGTTTCCCTTCTCCTCTGCGCACCGAACAACTTCACGTTTGAACTTTGCCGTATATGATAGTCTTTTAGATTTCTGGCGTCCCTCTTCCATAACTGCGGTACACGACAAATTGGAATAAGCACCTTCCACGTTTCAACAACTAAGGCGCGAGCTGGCTTCAGACGAGATTGCGCACGCTTGTTGAGAAAAGCCCGCTTCACGGTACCGGTATGATTCATCAGTCCCAGGCGTAGCGTCGGATTTTAACGCATTGGTAACATCCGATATTATTCAATCAGTCGCCCGTCCAAAGTATTGCTTATGTGACACTTCTTGAAAGATCTGACGATAATGCTCTACGGGATGGCTTTCCATGCAACCGGCGCCTCACCCGCTGAACGCTGTCTTGTGTTTCCGTCACAGTCGAACGTTGCTTTCATCAACTCCAAAAACTGCAGCGGCTTTGCGGTTTCCCTTCTCCTCTGTGCACCGAACAACTTCACGTTTGAACTTTGCCGTATATGATAGTCTTTTAGATTTCTGCCGTCCCTCTTCCATAACTACGGTACAAGGAAAGGTGCGAATTAGAACCGCGAACTAACATTTTTTCTTTTAAGAAATCGCCAAAAACTGAGTGCGAATTATATTCGAGAATATACGGTAATTTTCTCGCTCTGGAACTGGGGCGAAAACACAAACTCACTCGCCGATTGCTTGGACAAAGTGCATGGAAATGTGTAGTACAAACACTTATATAGGCAGTTATTACAAGCATTGATTAACCTTTTACGTTTAAAGGCACTACATATCGTGTACTTAAATATGATTATTTCAGTTTCTTGTCGAAGACTTTTTGGGCTATATATTTTAAGCGCGTTACATAACGATACTGTCCATTGCTGAGAACATAGTCACTGATGGACGAATGAATCAGCATGGAGCTATAATTTAAACCAATGAACGAAAATAAATGTATCAGATTTACAATAATATTTTAAGAACCACTAACTCCAACATGTTGCGAGCCCTATTGGCCTATCATTAAGGAGCACAATAATTGAACAAAACTAGTGCTGGATATACTGGTCTCTTGCATGTAAAATATCTGCTGGAATTTCTTCAGTGTAGAATACATATAGTGGACAGACCCGTGCACGGTACTACAGTAGCACCGTGAACACCTCCTGAATATCAATAAGCTGCTCCTGCCTCTAAAAAGGTTAGTCGACACTGCACTGAATATACACACCTGCATTACTAAGGCAATGAGAATCCTTAGGCAACCATCCTCGGTAGATAATGGTAGATCAAAAACAACTGGGGCATGTGGAATATTTCAGCTATTTGGGTAGCGTGGTAACAAATTATGTAAGATGTGCACGTGAAATTTAATCCAGGATTGCCATGGCAAAAGCAGCATTCAAGACGAAGAAGGCTTTGTTTACTAGCAGATTGGACTTAGATTTAAGGAAGAAACTATTAAAGTGCTACATTTGGAGCATAGCTTGAAACGTGCTGAAACTGGGACACTTCGGAAAGTAGATCAGAAATACCTGGAAAGTTATGAAATGTGGTGCTTGAGAAGGATGGGGGGATCAGTTGGACAGATCGTGTGAGAAATTAAGTATGACACAGAGTCAAGGAAGAGAGGAATATCCTACATGCAATTAAAAAAAAGAGGGAAAGGCTAACTGGATTGGTCACATCTTGCTTTAGGAACTTTCTCGTGCAACACATAAAGGTGACGGGAAGACGAGGAAGAAGACGTAAGCAGCTATTGGATTTTTAGGAAATGAGAAGGTACTGGAAATTGAAAGAGTTATCACTAGATCGTACTCGGTGGAGAATTCGCTTTGTAAGAGGCTATGAACCTATCGTAAGACTCTACGGAATGAATTACAACTCCATAAAATGCACAATATTCTAACAACAGGTGCTTAGCTTTTAAAGACCCGAAATGGTAGAAATGTGCGGCAGTTACACACATTTTTTATGACTGCTGTTCAAAAGGAAGAGTCCCGCTGAATTAACCCTTTAAAATCCGAATTAAATCCCATCTGCTATTTGCTGGCATTATTAGTTCATCATTTTCTCCATGTTAGCAGGATAAGGGTTAAATCATTAACCCTTAGGTGACTAATGTCATATATATATGGAGCACCCATTCTTGATGTTTCTAGATCACACACAACGACGCAGCACAGTCGGTAGGACTCCTCTGGACGAGTGATCAGCTC
>Ga0268261_10002406_pt1 | contig 13390 bp, 1 predicted proteins | sample TergutNc150P1_FD_190353 | JGI IMG/M metagenome (GOLD analysis project Ga0268261, IMG submission 190353) | Nasutitermes corniger P1 segment gut microbial community from laboratory colony in Florida, USA - Nc150 P1 (SPAdes) (version 2) | ecosystem: Host-associated > Arthropoda: Insects > Digestive... | reverse complement strand
CAAGAATGGGTGCTCCATATATATATGACATTAGTAGCCTAAAGGTTAATAATTTAACCCTTATCCTGCTAACGTGGAGAAAATGGTGAGCTCCTAATAATGCCAGCAAATAGCAGATGGGATTTAATTCGGGGTTTAAAGGGTTAAGACAGTCTTAAAAGGTAAGGCTTACAATGACCTGAAACTTGTTACGCAATGTCAGTTGGCCAACTTACACCCACAATAAAATAAATAGTTGTAACACGTCGATTGGTAATATTATTTGTGTTTCAGTTTAATGCTTGTTACGGCACTGATAACGAGAGCATCGCGGCGTGCTCCCTAGGCGCCCGATGTCATGGTATCCAACTCCGTCTGTGTTCTTGACAGACAGTACCCGGGCCGTGAAACTGACCACTCACTTTCGCCTAGTGCCAACGTGAGGAATGCGTAGAGCTGTACCCCGACTGTCCCATATTACCGTCATGCCAAGTACTTAAGTATCATTTTCCCAGGACGGCAAACATATATTTTAAATCTATTCGAATCTCTTTATCGTGATAATGAACACATTAGAAACCGTTTCTTTTATCCAAAGGAACACACAAATTTCCATTAAAAACATCAGCCTCTTGATATTTTCTTCGGTGTTAGCTGCTATGCAATCTGGCACGAAAACAGGATTTATAAAAAAGGCATTTTGTAAATTACTCATCCAGTGACTTAGTAATTTATAAGGTCAAATTACAATCGTTATCGTATTAACATCAAGGTATTAGGATAGATTCGATATGTGTATGCGAATAAACAATAAATACAGACATAATTTTGATGCGGAGACTGATGGAAAGCTATCCTTTACTAGACCGGCGAAATGAGGAGATATAATTAAATTTGAGTTACTTATGGGATAGAGGATGTGCTGATACGAACACGATTTTATTATGTTAAGTGCTCTTTGCCCTTTTTACGTAGGTTGAGTTCAGTCGTATTGAAACTAAAAGAGAGTATGTGTACATTCCTTCATGTTTCAAATTCTTATTGACTTTTTTATGTTGCTAAACTTTTCTTGTTACAAATGCAAGCGAAAATATGTAGGCCTCCTTACTGCGTGTTTAATATAAATGAGAATATATTTCCCTATAACTTACTGATATTTAAAGTCAATCACTTGCGATTTCCATCAATAACAAATTAAAATATGTGAGAAATTAACATCTCTACCGCTTTTGTCCTGCTATTAAATTACTGATTTATGAAACAGCAGAGCTTAAATGGTCCGCTGTTTTAATGAGAAACAGAATCCAGTGAAAAACAGTTTATAACGAGACGCTAACATTATTTCTTGCGGTAGGAGAAACGAATAAAAGATGTTTGAGCGTACTAGAATCGATGTTAACAGAAGAGGAATGGAGCCATACGTCTATTTAATTCAGTGTAGAAATGCAAAATAATTGGCGTTACCCACAACTAACTTAAAGCAGCACAGTCCTCCCATAGAAGCAGACAGTCGCTTAAGTGGTTAAAATTTGTCCGGCTTAACACAACTCTAATATTCCTTACCCTGTTGACAAAAACCCACAACTAGCCCCTAACAAGAGTCACATAAATCGAGGTCAAAGCCTTGTACACTATTCTCTTAGTATACATTTTAATATCATCACTGTTTTACGCATAGACTTTCCAAGTTTTTCTTTTCCTTCTGGTTGTATGATATTTTTGAACATCAGAGACAGATATATTTTGTAGAAATAAAATTTCACAAACATGACAAGATGGGTTTCTTCATGACAGAATAAACCTCGATTATCTTCAGAGGGCATATTTCTTTCATACAGAACTGCGTAAGGGGAGTAGTGTGTCAATAGGAGACATTCACTCTCTAAGTACAAAGTTACCCGCTTGGAATACGTACGAAACTCCGATTATCCTATGCAAATCATGTAATTACAATTCCCTGTAACTATAACACTATGATGCAACACAGTGTAAGATACATGTCTTGGCATGACATTACAACATGACAGAGTACGTGTCAGCGCACGTCACAGGGAATGCTTGAGCGTGTGTTCTTCTGTAAGGTGTGTTAGTAAGCCGAAATCGGTAAATAATGGAATTCTAAACACATCACAGACCGTGACTGAAACAGGAAAATGATATTAGTAATGAAATCTAAAAGTTTAGCTGCTTCAAATTAGGTGTGAATTTAAGTTTTGAATGCAAAATAAAAGCAGTGAAAAATAATTAAAGAAAAAGAAGTAAAATCCACAATGAGATATTTAAGACCGCACTGGAAATAATTTTAAGACAGGTTACAAGAAGAAGAAACTGGGATCCAAGTGTAAATTACAAGCATATCATTGAGGTAGACATAATTCAAGAAGACTTTTGGACCAAAATGACACGCGTTTACTCCAAAAGGGGAAAAGGGACATAGGTTGAAAAGTATTTAGACGGGAAGTGCTACTTCACACGGCGCTTGAAAGTTCCCAGTTCCTACGCAGGAGTAGTAAAAACTGCACGTATATAACGAAAGTACTTCAGGGCGAAATAAAAGTACACACACACAAATAAAATTATAAAACCTAAGGACGGTGAAAAGACACGTGAATGGCTAATTCCATGAAGCAGTCATTCAGTGTATGGTTGTCGCTCAAATAAGCCAAGTTATTCACCAAATCTAATGGAACCCAAGGGCACATAAATATGCTCAAAACAGCTCGCTACTGGATCCTATCGTGGGCCAGTTGAATCCAATTTGCACATCAATTCTTATTTCCTAAACTTTCATTTTTATACTGCCCCTTTCCACGTTACGCCGCGATATGACAAACTGTCATATCACTTTGGTATTCCAATGACAGTGTAATAGTTGCTCATTTCCCCATATCTCATCCATCTCATTTTCTCTGATCTGATTACCCTAATAATATCTGGCGAAGAGAACAAATTATGGGGCTTATTATGCAACCGACTCCATCATCTTCTTACTTCCTCCATCTTAGATGCCAATATTTTCTGACAGAATTTTGTTCGCAGACATTCTCAGTCCATTTTGTTCTTCCATTGGACTGCAGACACCAGATCTTCAAGTTAACATTGCATTATATATAATAGATTTCAATAACAACATTGTGAGACGCCAAGAAAGCTGTGTGAATGACGGACGGAGAATACGCGTTCTTCTATAAAATAAGTCTGGTAATATATTTTATACAATTGGAGAAAAGGTACGGAGAGACAAAAGAACGCTACAATGATAATCTGTGCAGAAATCGAAACGGACCTTCGACCTTGTAACTCTAGAGAAAACAGGGGACGAAAAAGGAATAAATTGTCATTCGAAACACAACTTGTGCTGACAGTTATTATATGACATGTCATACATGTGTTGATATGTAATTACACCATACCCGATATTTGTATTATATATAAAGACCTGACGTTGGATTGACTCAGTCCGAAACATGTAGCCAAAGCCTTTTAAAGAGACTAAGTTGTGTTTCGACTGAGGATTTATTCCTTTTCCCCTTATTGAGTTGTAAAACAACGGGAAGTGTTCTGTAAATTAATTTAGAAAGCAGAAGAAGAAAAAGAAGAAGAAATCAGTCGAAAGGAGTCAATGTTCTGGCCATCGGGATACTCTATTTGACATTTATTTAAGGTTTTTTTTAATCCACGGTCTGCTTGTAGGTAGGGGAGAAAATGAGATTTGGTGGCTTATAGAAGAACGGTTGAATAAATGATAAAAGATTATATATTATTGCTTATGTAAAACCGCTGTAGGAATTTCGGAGGGTTTATGGCGCAGAATAAGAGAAGAAGAAGAAGAAGAAAAAGAAGAAGAAGAAAAAGAAGAAGAAGAAGAAGAAGAAGAAGAAGAAGAAGAAGAAGAAGAAGAAGAAGAAGAAGAAGAAGAAGAAGAAGAAGACGAAGAAGAAGAAGACGTTTGGTGCGTGGGAGAGGGCGCAGAAGTGGTCGTGGCTTTTGTAAAGCTATCGTCATGGAGAAAACAAGGAAATCCACAAAAAAACCTCCAGATGAGTACAAATCATAGATAAAATCGAACCGCGTACCTGTGAAAAAACGTTTGAATTATCATCATCTATGAAACGGAATTAAAGTGAATAAAGAGTCTGTCTGTCTGGCTGGCTGTCTGTCTGTCTGTCCGTCCATCCATCCGTCCATCTATCCATCAATCTGTCTGTCTTTCTAATCTATCTGTATATCCATCTAATTCTCTGTCTTTTATTATGTCTACCTATCTATTTATCATCTGTTTTGTTGTGAAAATCCATTAGGATTTCAAGCAATGTTACGCTGAGTTCTTGGAGAAAACCAAAAAACAAAAACTGTACGAGGTATACACGTAGTATGTCATGAGACCAGCAAACGTTTAACCAACAGTTTTTTTTTACTCTTTATAAACCAAACTTTATACAAATTCTTTCAACATGTTCATAGATAAAGTATTTTGGAGGGTGTAAGTTGAAACCTGCCTATTTTGCCATTTCATAGAAACGCCTTTCAATGAATATTCAAAACCTGCAGGTCATTTTTGAAATCTTGACAAAGTAAAAGCCTTGTGTTTTTCCTCCCAAATCATTCAATTTGTATAACGAGATATTATAAAAGGGGCAGTTTTGTGGTATTTAATCTTTTCCTCTGCCGTTTACCTTTTCACTAATGTCCCACATACATATAAACCATTTATTATCACAACCTAGATATTGAAAACGTCGCTGAATAAGCTACAAAGAAAGAACAAAAGAAGAACAATGTGCATATTTAGGCCTATTGAAACAATTGTCCAAAACTGCAAGCAGATAACAGGAATGTCCGCTGGTGCGAGCGTGTGAATAGCCCCACCCCGGGGTTGCCAGTTGGCAGAACTGAAGTGTATTGGTCGTGACGCCTCATTCGACGCAGAACGTCGGCCCAGATATCAGTGGACTCCTGAACGTCGTGGCTGTAAGGTGTCAAACAATCTGCGTTCCGGAAAAACAGGTGGGAGACATGTGACTGTTACGTAATAGTTTTATGTGCTTTTTGAACACATGCACACCTAAATACATGCAAGTCAGCCAGCAACAGAGAACAGTTACTTATAATATTTACTTACTTTAGAAGAGTGTATCAACTGCTGATGAACCGTCGAATATCGTAGTATGATATATGGGAACATTGAATAAGAATTAGATTTTCTGTTATTTAACCATATTTTTCCATTTTGTTTAGTTATATATAAGGTTGATGGTGGACCACCGTGTTAATTATGAGTTGCAAAGAATATTGAAGGAAGTCATTATGGCCAGTTGTCACTTATTATAATATTCACGGCGTACCAGGGATTGGTGCGGCCGCAAAAGAGTTCAAGAGGAGCAAAGTGGGCAGCAAAATAATAACTTTAAATAAAAAATTGATTTTCTGCTTTCAACAATTTTTTAAAATATTGTAAAATTCAATAAATAATTGTGATTTTTTTAAAGCTCGTAACTTCTCGTAGGGCCGCCAATGTGATTGGTCGCCTCGAGTGCTAAAATTCTAGCAAGCAGTCCCACTGATAATAGTATCTTACTTAGGCGACTGAGTAAAGTCACGAAATACTTGGAAAGTTTATTCGACCATCGGACCGGAATTAGAGCTCACAGTCTCTCAAATGCAAGAACTGAACTCCGAAGGTGTGAATCAGGTAAGAAGTAGGACAATGATTTTGTGGCTCAGCTCACTGATTATTTAGGGCTCTTAACACATTAGAACTAAAAGTGAAAATCTTAAATTAACAACCTAATTTTGGATGATGATGCCTTCTGCACCGGAGGTATTGGAAACCGGATAGCTCTTTCGACATTGTCACCCGGACACGGATAGAAAGACAAAGGAGTGGGGCGGTCTTCTACAAATGGTCCACACCACTTCAGGGGCCCTCCCAGTCTCTTATTCAATGGGTACTCGCGCCCCTTTCTCCAAGGTTAAAGGGTTGAAACGTGAAGCGAGTTTAGGAATGCGTGGAACAATACCTCTATTTCCCCCTCTGCCTTCCTGGCATGAGAATAATTAATACAGTAGTCCCACAGTCATATAGAATATATGGGGTAGGAGTGGTCTAGATTATTGGGGAATCAGGACCACCGATGGGAAACTGCGTCGTGTAGATAACAAAAAAATTAATCACTTAAATCTAAAACAAACTTCCTTAAAGTTTACATACTGCACCAAACAGTATATAATTCAGTTTTTTTCAATGGACATATATTAACGCGCAAGCCTAACAACACAGGTGTCTATTGTAAAGCTAGCACAAAGATGATAATGGTGATTATGATAATTGGCCATTTTATCGACATCACTTCAAAATAATGGCGAAATATGAGAGCAAGAGCTACGACACTCGAATGATCTCGTCCTTAACTGCTGAGAAGTTAAAAAAACTGGCTGGCTTTTCCCACTTCACCCAAGCCACCAATCTGAATACGGATTTGTCTCAGTTTCCCCTCGGTAATCCGGTCGTGGTCCGGATTACCGAGGGAAAATAGAGGGCCATAGTTGGCCCAAAAATGTCCCAAATACCCGTGTGTCCGGATTTCCAGGGTCCGAATTACCGAGAGGTCAGCCTTTGTTAACTTCTTTAGGTTTACGTTTAGCTGGGTGTAATTTGAATAATGTCAATAATTGTCCAACAAGATGCGACTGTATACAGTTTGTTATATTTCTGTAAACTGCTCTACATGTTTCGGGTGGTAACTCCACCCATCATCAGGAGCATATGTAACTGTAATTACAGCATCTGGCACTGGTCAAACTGTAATGAATAAAATATGATACTAGTGTTTTGTTTATACTGTAAAATTCTAAACTGGTTATATGGGATATATTATCCCTGACCGATAAGATATGTAAGATATAAAATAATAGAGGGTTAAAAATTAAAATCTATATAACAATTATTAAAATTTAATAATTATATTTTATTCATTACAGTTTGACCAGTGCCAGATGTTGTAATTACAGTTATATGTGCTTCTGATGATGGGTGGAGTTACCACCCGAAACATGTAGAGCAGTTTACAGAAATATAATAAACTGTATATAGTCGTATCTTGTTGGACAGTTATTGATATTTATTCACAATGCACGAACCCATGAACATAAAATTGAATAATGTTACTCAATGCCTCGATTTTTTTTGGCGCTAAAGAGTTTAATTTTTACCATTATAAATGCAATATTTATTCTTTGCATAGACTTATGCATAATAAATGAGTTCAATGCGTGAACTTGGTGATAATGTTAAGGCGTTATAGCATTTCAGTCGCATGGTAAAATTTTAATTCATTGGCTCAGGACAGGGACCGATGACGCGCTCTTGTGAGTCCACTAATGATGTGAAATTATAACCGTGCGAGTTTTCAGAACGTATATTAACCTGGGTTTATTCCGACTTTTCGGAGGAATGTGACTAAATTTACTTTAGAATACTGCTAGAGTATTGGCCTACTACATGGTGTAAGAATGCCGAAGACGGTCATCTGAGTAACGCCAGCGTTTAAAGCCAGAAGACTTACGGGGTAATGATCAGTCGATTTCATTACAAGGTGGGGAATTTCATGACTAGATGAGAGACTGTCAGATTTGCAAGAAAGGTCTTGCTCTAAGAAGTAATGGAGTCCACAAAGAATACAACACTGTTAAAGTATACAGTGAATATGTAGCACGCATATTCACTTGAAGATGGTCCTTGAAGTACATAACTTCATCAACCGCGAAGAAATGTTTCCTGGCAGGAGTCAAACATTGAATTCAAATGCACCTCTTAGCTGTTAGTTGACACTTTTTAATATGAAAAAGAAATCCAAGTTATGTAATTAATAAACGAAGAGTATATGTTAAGGATGTGACGTCTGATACCAGTTGGCACATTAAAAGATTATTAAATATTTACAAATCTTAACAAATATAGGCCTAAGCTGACGGACCCTATTCGTCACGGTTTTCTCGGTTCAGTCCCGCTTTATTGGTTTTAAAGGGTCCTGTCTCGGTGTCCCGCCAGATTCGGGTCGGGATACCAAATATACTTGGTTTTTCCAAGACAGAGACCTCAGACATTTTTGAAAATGCTTTCGAAGTTTCGACATAACCATTGACACTGATGTGCCTTTTTACCTAGATAAACATTTATTTTGAAGCTAATAAGATATGAAACCACACAACAGGCAGAAAATATTATCCTAGTATTCACCTAACTGTGAGATATTTCGAATAGTAACGTGGAATTGAAGTGAACAGGGCTTGACAATGGTATGTGACTCACTAATATGATTTTTTTTTGGACTTCGTTCGTTATCTAATTTTTAATGACGAACTACGCAGAGCTGAAACGTAACGCTTCGTTAAAGATGAGACGATGGACAAAGTCCAAAAAAGGAGATTTTATTAGTTTGTAAGTGTCGATTTTATTGACAGCTTTAGTTGTTGTCATGGAATCCCGTTTAATGATGCTTGAGGAGATTATTTAAAGAAATGTGAGAATATTCGCTTCGTACATAATGTAGGTATACAGGGGGTATACTCGTAAAAACGTTGTGCATCTAAATGCAGTTATTCACACAAATTCTGAATTACAGCATCTATGCAAATTTCTAGCTCAACGCGTACATAGTTGCGCATACAAAGCCTCCGGACGGACAGATAAGACTCAGTATTTTGCATGGTTTCACATGTTTTATACGAAGAATTTCTTGTAATATATCTTGCTATAAAATTGGTACTTCTTTTTCTAACAGTGGAAAGTTAAATTTGTTTCCGTGAACGTCACAAAAGCGTGTGAGGGACTGGAGTTCCACACACATATTTAACCTCGGTCTTAGGTGGAGGTGAATTTTCAAGGACACGTCCCGATTAAGCCCCATAGCCTATGTGGGTTTTGGAGAATAGAACCATCTCTTCCTCCTGCTAGGAATGCAACCACAATTTCTCAGTCGTTCGTCCCGTTGCCTAGTTACTCCTTCCTGCTCGTGTTACTGCAGTTCGCGGCGTAATTACTACCTGAAATGTGCCGGGTTATATGTAAGATGAGTAAGCCAGTCCTCTGGGTCACGAAAAAATGTGCGCCTACACAGTACAACGAAACACAGCGCTCAGAGACATTCGGCTATTGCTCACAAGTCGCTACATATTTTTTGTAAGTGAAGTAACTGGCTTAGGGCCACGACTGGGATTCAATTAAGGGTAGGAGTAGACATTTCTCGTTCTTATACATGACAACTTTGTGACTCTTCCCCATTGGGAGCAGAGTGTTTTTGTCACTAGCGTATTGCAGCGTAGCAAGTAGCAGCTACTAGCTGGACTGTCCGGCTTACGAACACTGGTGGAGGCACGAGATTTTCTGCTCTTCATAACCGTCCAGACCGGCCATGGGGCCCACCCAGCCTTCTCTAAAACCTGCACAGGCGATCTTTCTTGGGAATAAAGCGGCCAGAGCGTGGCGTTAACAAACCACCCCCATCTAGCACCGAGGTTAAGAATGAGCACAGCTACACTTCTGCTCCCATTCTGTGCCTTCATGTCACCTTATATGGAAGTCTTCAGCTTTTACCTTTACTCACCACCATGTAGGGCCGAGGTTGAGAATGCGTACAGTTTTACCTCCATTTATCCAATATCTTTATAGCGTGATAGGTAGGCATAAGAAAAGATTAAATTCCAAACTTATTTGACTTAGAACGGAGTGAAACGTTGAGCTTATTTAAAATTTCTTTCGGCATTGAACCAGTTTGCGTCTTTCACTGGAGAGGTGTTTTTCTTTAATACAACTGCATAACAGTAAACCCGGAATGCATCAGGAATTTTTCTCTTTATATGGTGTCCTAAAGGTGCCATTCTTTTTCTTCGGCCACATATTTTTCCAAACACTTGTACGTTGTGACCTGTCCGTAATATCAAGGCCTATTTAAAACCATAATAATGTATTCTTTGTTTGTACACTGATTTTGAGACTTTCGTAAGTATACAGGACGATAACTGAACAGAACTGTAAAGGTGCGGTTCGTGCTGGAATACACAAGGCCTCTACGTGTGCCATTCGTAACTAAAAATTTGTACGTTCCGATTATCCCTGTCAGTAGTGCAGGCAAAAATATACTCACGTCTTCTCGAACTCTATGAACATTGACAATGTACTACACTTTTTTTCGTTAGGACATTTGATTCCAAATTTCGCCGCACTAATTTTATGCTGTGGTTCTCAAATGCATACACAAGGACGATCAGACACCAGCTCCTCTGTAGGTTGTGTTATTGTATGCACGTCGTGCAAAAGACGCATGATTGTAACAACAAACATTTCCATGGGTCGTATGGGTTGTGTGTTCATTTACTTGGGTTAGACCCATATCGACGACATGAGAACAAATTCACTTTGTTCTCATCTCCTCGATATGGGTCTAACCCAAGTAAACGAACACAAAACCCATGCGAGACAAATGTACCGAAATGGAATTTTTGAGATTTAGAGATATTGTCGTGCCCTGTGTATGAATATTATTTCATAAATTAATACAAGCCTCTACCAGTTTTTAGGCTCGTTCTCATAATCGCAAAAAAGTGCCATTGAACTTCGTAATATCCGTCTGTCCATCTGTCCGCCTGTATTAGTGCGGCTCCAACTACATGGATTTCCATGCAATTTTACACTGTGGACTCTTCTGAAAATATGTTGACAAAAACTAATGTAGTGCCCCCAGCGGTAGCGTAGCTTTTACTTTATGTCTGACTATGGGGACACTGTGATGGGGATGACGAGGGTTCTCTAGTTTCGTTATTTTCGAAGTTCAAATAACAGGTAGACTGCCACCAAGTAGATTATAGGGTTTTACAAGGTAATAGAAATCTACTAAACTATCACTTTGTAGCTCAAGGAGCAATTAACTACTTCAGTTTCTAGTCGTGGTCGACTTGCCAAGGTCTTAGGAATATCACAATTAAATCGTTGTGTAAATGTCAATCACACAGTTTAAGTAATATTAAGTTAGGATGTTTAATTAGGAAATAAAGTAAAACTCTAATAAAGTTAACAATTTACATAAATGGTACAACAAAAGGGAAAGTTTCAAATTTAGTCGTTACACAAATAATCACTTTACCTTCTCTACAATACCCGTTACAATTTGGAATGTGGAATAGTTTAAATTAATTACTCTTGATCAAACTTGCTCAACTCGCGTGGAGATAATATTAAAATGTTTTCCAAATACATTCAGCACAACTCACCTTGAATAAACAGCAGTAGCAGCTTTCCAACACACATAGTAAAGTTGTTTCGCAGTTTTCGAAGTCAGAACTATCTCCACAATTATGTGTAATTTTGACGTAGGTACGACGAATAAAATAACGAGAATGAGAACGTTTGCATGTTTGAAGAGGGTTATATAGAGTAAGGGCGCTGAGTAGCAAATACTTTTAGATACAGTGAACTAACGGTAGCGAGAGTTCAAAGGCTCTGCCAGTTTGTCTTATAACTTGTACATTTTTCGCAGTGCACTGAACTGACAACTAAGCACTATTGAGATTAACGCTGGTAGCTGTGCACTGTTTCAGTGTAACTAAGATATTACAATATTACAAACTATACCTATAAATTATGCGTTCGTTACACTAAATTTGGTTAAAATCGGACTAGAATTTCGGGCACTAAACGCGTAGACCGAAGTATGCTTTACTGTGCCAGCGACATTAAATCGCCATAAAAGCGCTCTCTTTGGGTGAAATGGCATCACGCTCTTAGGATAACTGAGGAAGTACAAACTTCATGGGAACACGCGCCACAATTTTATGTTGTGCATACATTGCCCATCTTGTTTGATAAGTAATGTACCTTATGCGTGAGTTCCACAACTGTACAGAAAAGCCCAAGTTAATATTCTAGAATGCAAATAGGATACTAGTTTCCTATCTATGGTAACTGGATTTCTGAATTTGTTCAAGACAAAACAGAGATTCTGGAAATTGTTGCAATGTTTAGTAGCTAGACAAGTCCGTGAGTCGTGTTCCGACTTGCTTCCAATGAGACAAAAATCAAGATCCGACACCACAGTTTCTTCTGTTTCGCTTTGGTCTTCTGAGTAGCTGTACACACATTGTTACCATGAGCTAAATGTAAACAACAAACAGCTACCACTTTCTTCTGCAATCTTCATGTAGCTGTCCGAGTCTAGCTTGCTACCCTAGGAAAAAATAACAAAATTCAAGTTTTCGTTGCTTCAAAATAGAGATAACATCCGACATCTGCAGTATATTCCCATGCAAATTTAAGATGATCTGTATGTTTCTTGAAATTGGACTATATTCTTTGCTTTTTCGTTCACCTTTGGCTAGCCCGCTGGGGGGGGGGGGGGGGGTATACAAAATAATGGCTGTCCTATCAAGCAGTGAAGCAGATAAATAGATTTGTTGTGTTTCAGAGTGTAGGAAAATGGAAAATGAGCGGATGTGAACTTGATATCCGGTGGTGTGGTTCTGTTGCTGCAACTGATACCCGAGCAGCTGGAAAGGGCACGTACATCTTGGTTATCTCTTATTGTAGGCAGATGTCAGATGGTCTCAACTTACTTCTTAAATGCATTCAGTCTAAAAAAGAGCGCTTATTTGCAGTACTGTTTTATAGTAGCATATGTCAAAAAAAAAAAATATCGCCGAAAGTTCTGAAAAGACTTTCGGTGTAAACAGTGCCGTGTGGAAGTAAAATATGCAAAATTGTGGAAACATTTGGAATTCATGTTGAGTGCTGATCATTGGAACGTTCGAAAACGTGTGTCTTTTTCTGGAAAGATGCATCGTTTAAATTGAGTAGAAGAGTATACGTCCAGCATAAGAGATGTGGGTAGTACGAAATTTTCCACGCAGTACATGAACTCCTTTTCGTGGCACTAAGATCCGAATCTAGAGTGCGTAAAAATCGCAGGCCCCGTCCTCCTATTAGAGACACACTTCGACTGTTGCGTTTCTTTAATTCTGATACAATTAGTCAGGTAATTATCAGTAGAAAACGGAGTGAACAGCAACCCACATCCTGCACGAGAATATAAAGGAAATTTTCAACGGGAAATTCTGAATACGAACACGTATTTTAACCCTTTAAACGCCGAATTAAATCCCATCTGCTATTTGCTGGTATTGTTAGGAGCTCACCATTTTCTCCACGTTAGCAGGATGAGGGTTACATCATTAACCCTTAGGAGCGCCTATTCTTGATGTTTCTAGATCACACACAACGACGCACCATAGTCGGTAGAACTCCTCTGGACGAGTGATCAGCTCGTCGCAGAGACCTCTACCTGACAACACGACACTCACAACAGACAAATATCCATGACCCCCGTGGGAATCGAACCCAAGATCTCAGCAGGGGGCATGG
>Ga0268261_10002405_pt1 | contig 13392 bp, 6 predicted proteins | sample TergutNc150P1_FD_190353 | JGI IMG/M metagenome (GOLD analysis project Ga0268261, IMG submission 190353) | Nasutitermes corniger P1 segment gut microbial community from laboratory colony in Florida, USA - Nc150 P1 (SPAdes) (version 2) | ecosystem: Host-associated > Arthropoda: Insects > Digestive... | reverse complement strand
GCAGGTACATTTCCATTGAAGCTGCTGTTATAATTTCCCACCAGCACTCCACATGTGCAGGCTTTGAATTACTTTATAAACACACTAATGCTTCAAACAAATTGTTACTAACACCAGAGAGTCACTTAGTTTGGTAAGAAGTTCCTCATCACTTATAGAACTGGAAGGCTCATTACTAGACCCAGTCCTGAGGCAGCCAAATCCAGGCCACACTGTTTCTTTAAATGTGACATCATTATATAGTGGATGCGAAAGTTTAATGACACTGAGAGTACAAAAATATGTACCATACTGTATACAGTTCCATACACTAAGACTCAATCTCCAGAGCTAATCAATGTCATCTTAAAGAACATCAGGTTAGGTTTTTAAAATGGGTTTGTAACTTATGAACATTAACAATATGGACAGAAATACAGCTTAGGGAAATAGAGGAAGAAGTGTGTTTACTGCGTGGCAAACACTGAATCTTTAAACATAATGTAATCCATATTTCATGCAATAGATTGATCATGTGGTACTGAATCCAACAAACTGCACAATCAATAATACATAATCATATGTCACTTACGACCCTCCTACATGTTTCGACATCTACAAAGTCATCATCAGGGAAATATATACAAAGGCATACAAGAGGTCCACCATGGTAAAAACTCCAACCAAATAACACAGGGGTATTCCCTTTGATGAAGATGACAAAACTGACACACATTTGTCAACGGAAGATAAAATATTGTTTAAAATTGTGAAATACTGTTATTCAATTTATATTTTAAATGTCTTTATCAATTTCAATTTACAACACTGTATTTTAACTCTACACACACACACACCTATCTTTGACTGTATTCGCTGTCCCTGTATATCTTTGTATATACCTCCCTGATAATGACCTTTTAGAGTTCAACATACATAGGAGAGACATGAGTAAAAATGATTATTTATTACTGACTGTGCAATTTACTGGATTAAATACCATATAACTTTAAGTATAATTCAGGTTAATCTCAGTCTTTAAGGGATTAAAATTTGGTGAAGAGTACAACTTGCAAGTCCAGAATGCCAAAACATATGTATCTGTATTACTGTGACAGACACCTACAGCTCAACAAATAAAAGGTAAGTGTGAATCACTACATTTCCAAAGCCATTACACTACTTACCTAAGCAAAGTTTATTAATCTGACAAATTAAACTGCTGTTTCAGAGAAAGCTACCTGCGTTTCTGTTCACAACAATTTGACCTCATCAGTATGCATGAATCTGTGCATCTGTGCAATAATGCTGTGCAAAGCAAATACAAGAACGGAAAACGGAATCCGTTGCTACCAGATGAGAATATGTGGGACTGCTACACATTTCAGACATACCTGCGGTATGTTCATATAGTTTTCACGTTACCGTAACTGATTTTACCTTCAGAAGTTTAATATGGTAATGAATGGAAAGTAAAATTTCAGACCGACTATCAAAATTTAATGTTAGATATTTCTATGTACTGTAATTAAAAACAGTAATTCTGATCTTAAGTCAGTATAAACGTGACTTCTAACTCAAGTCAAACTACACTGAATAAACACTCTAGTTCTGTATCGCACCTTGCAGTATTCCAAAGCATATTAAAGTGTAAATGTGAGACAATGGAGACATTTCCGGTTCACAGTGGACTAAAACAAGGGGATGCTTAATGCCTATTGCTTTATAATTTCATTCTAAAACATAAGATGAAGAAATTGTAAGGGCTGTAATTGAAGTGCTGATGATGATAATTTGAAAGAGGAAATATACACACTATGAAGTGTAATGCACACAGAAAACAGAAGAGGCCTAGAAATAACTGTCCTGATCAAACTAAATATATGAATGTGTAATCTGAGGTTCATAAATGAGTGACAATGAAGGATACTGTCTTCTGACGTGTCATATCATGTAGTGAAGAAATTCAGTGACACTTCAACGGAACTTGCCGCCCACAATTACTAGGTACCCCCACCCCTGCATTACTTTCAACAATAACCTTATTCCTCTCAAACCGAAATGACTGCACATTGTTCAATATAAATAATAACAGGACATCAATAAAGCTGTTTAACTGATTTTTCAGAGGAATAGGTCATGCTGACATGTGGGAAAAATGCATCTACCCTGGCATGCGACAGAGCATCATATGTACTTTGCTCGCCTCACAAGAGCATATGGACAGACGCAGAAATTGTTTTGAGCTTTTTGGAGCTGATTTCATGCTGGGTGAAGATTTCTCACCATGGTTAATTGAAATTAATTCATGTCCCTGCATGCAACCTACTACCAGTGTTACTGCCCGTATGTGCTCACAGTGTCTTGAAGATGTCATTAAAGGTAGGTTTATCAGCTGCAGTTAACACTGCCTACAAAAAATTCTGTCACTGTTTAGAATTACATAAATACAAATATCTGTTAAAAATTTTGCTAAAAACCAGCTGTAGATGGTTGATTGGCTACTTTAACAAACTCACAAGAAAGGTTCAAGTACAAGTATAAAAACCACTTCAAAGTATTGTGACCCTACACAATTTTTGGTTGTGGTACGTATTTCTTATCTCTTCACAGCACAGTCCTTCTAGAAAAGCTCAGCCAGTCACAATATTTCCTGCATTTTCAGGAAACTTGATGTTCATTACTATGCTAACAAGAGCTACATGTGACCACCCCACGGTTCTGACAGCCACCAGCTGCTCACAGCAGAAGCCTGAGTTCAATCCTAGATCAGTCCATGTCAGATTTGTGGTTGACAAAGTGGCAATTGGTCAGACTTTTCTCTGAATGGTTCAGTCTTCCCCTGTCAGTATCTTAACACCAATGCTACATACTCATTCATCGTAATCACCGACGCTACACAATCTTAGCAAAAGACAGCGTCGTTAAATAACACATTCAAAAAACAGCTACATGCCCTGCCCATTTCATTCCCCTTCATTTGATCTTATAAATACTAGATGCAGAGAACACAGCCAAAGTACATCGGAATGTAATTTTTCCCTTCCTCTGATTACCTCAACCCTTTTAGGTCCAAATATTTTCAATCAGTGTACTTCTTTGACAATGAAAAACAGTTTTGTGTCCATATAAAACAAGTACAAAATACTTCTTGTACCAGTCTTTTATAAACATGACAGGGGAAATATTAATATTACTATTAGCAACTTCTTCTTCTTATGTGGCTCTACAACTCTTTTATAGAGTTTTGGCCTTCTCAACCAACTTCCTCCATCTTCCTCTATCCTGGGCAAGAGTCTTCCAATTTGGTACTTTCAACTTCTGTATATCTTTTCTAACATCATCCACCCAGCGTGTCTTTGGTCTTCCTATTGGCCTTCTTGAGATGGGTTTCCAGGAGTATATTGCCTTTACCATTCTCGTACCTTGCATCCTTTCGATATGACCAAGCCAGCTCAGTCTTTGTGCTCGGATGAAGTTTATTATGTTCTTACGTTTTATTATTTCATCCAGCTCCAGATTAGTTTTTATGCGCCATATACCGTTTTCATTGTTTGGGCCGAATATTTTCCTTAAGATTTTCCTTTCAAATACCAATAGTTTATTAATTATGGTTTATTACTATTAATAACAATAACAATAATGATGACAATGATAATGAATGGTAGGAAATTGTCCAAATTTAATCTTCTCCCTAACCTCTACATGAATGTAATTTGGTTTGATCTGCACGTTGCTGGGAAATTAAACAGTGTAATTCCCCTGAAGAACTCAAATCTCATCTACATCATGGCAGAAGCCTCAAATCATACACAATCTTGACCCGTTATGGTCATTCCCTGATGTTTGACGTACGTTGCACCTTCAAAGTTTCTATTAACTGCCCTCAATAACGTGATTCTGTCCTGCACTTTGGTGCAAAGACAGAAACATATACAGAGAAATCTTAATATAATCAAAGTCTAAGCGGGCAGGCACAACACAAAATCTGAAAGAAGAGTGCCAAATTGTTTCAATATGTCAGAGTGACACTGCAATTATAACATTCCAGAGATGAGTCCCTTGAAGGGATAAACCCAATTAAAATATGACTTCCAATATTACCAAAAACAAAAATATAAATAAAAACAGAAATACCTGCCCTGCAATTTTGTAATCCACCCTCATACACTAGCGTCTAAATGATTTCAACAACACAATAACTAACATGATAACATCTATTTTTCAGTGGTGATTGACAAACGTCTGGACAGAAATGCAAGTACAGGAATGTTTGAACTAATCTACAGGCAGCATATGCCCCTAGTACCTCCATACCTTGGAATGAATTTGTCTGTACGAGGAACTAAAGTTCAGCAGCCAGTACCTCGAACCAGGAGTGCTAATAAAGCAAAGAAACATAAGGACAGCTTCGAACAGCGGGGATCACACAACAGTGGTCCTGAGAGCAATAAAAAGGGAAGGAGTTTCAGGGTACAAAGTTCGTTTAGTAAGGGGCAAGAAATGAAAGATTCAAACGGCAGTTTGGGGGACAGTAGGTGTGAAGATTATACAGAGTCCATACTTACACTGAATAAATCAAAAATAAATTTTGAGGGTGAAGAATTGTCCATGCAGCAATATGAACAATGTATAGCACAGGAGAATATGGAAATCTATTCAAAGGACAGCTCTGATGAACAAGACTTAGTAAGGAGTTATTCTGAGCATACTGTGGAGACTAATTCTAGCACAAACACCTCTCAGCACAAAGACTTGGAATCTGTCAACAATGAACCTCAAGACAAACTACACAGAAATCAAAGCTCTGAAGAGCTAGAATTCTTTGACACTAAATATGAAACCTTAGTGGAAAATAATCCTAACATTCACAGTAAAAATGGTAAAAACTGTCTTTCTGACAGCTGTGACAACGAACAAACGGAGAAAAATGAAAATGAGTTAAACAGGTCAAATTCAAATTCTGAAGAACAACAAGCAGCCACCAGTGCACATGACTATGTAATTCAGGCTGTTACCTTAAAGGTTTCAGAGAGTCACCAGTTCCTCTACAGCAAGCAAGAGAATATGCCAAAAATTAAGCAAGCTAGAATAAACGAATCAAAATACAGTTACGATGAAGGGGAATCAGCCAGCAATGGGCCTGAACTGAATACACCAGAAAGGAGAAACATAAGGGTACATAATTCTGAGACTGGATGTCGAGTATATGGGACAGGTATTAGTGGTTCTGATACTACTGCAATAAAGAAGTCACTGACCACCTCAAAAAAGCAGGAAGCAGTCAAAAATGGCTTGCAGAAAACTGTGAGGAGAAATTTAAGGTTAAAGAAATTCGTGAAGAAGTCAGCAGGAAGGGGCTTGGAACTTAAGATGCAAAAGAATAACGATGGCAATGTAGAAAAAATGAAAGGCAGCCCACATGAAGAACAAGCAGTCAACAGTACATCTGGAGGTACTTCTTGGAAGAAGGAAAATATTGGGATGGAAAATTCAGAAAAACAAGAATTGACAACTAATTGCTCAGAGTACAAAAGGGGGAGAAAAAGGAGTGCTACAGTAAGCATAATAAATGACAGATCCGAGGAACGACAATTGTTTGATGGTGACACAGAACATGCTGCACAAAAGGAAACAAGTTCTGAAATAAACATGTATGACAGTTCTCAGGAACAAGAACTAGCCAGTACTGGATCCAAAAATAAAGCTTGCAAGAATGATTCCATAACTAAACATTCAAGAGAGAATTATGACGGCCAAGGACGCAGACATGAGTCTGAAAGCCCTTCACAAAATAGAAAGAATTCTTGTGAAAAAAAATCAAGAGATAGATCTGGGGCAGACAAATGGTGCAGCAGAACAGAGCAATCAGGAAACAAATCTACAGAGAATGAAGAAATCAGCAACTTTTCTAAAATGCAAAAAAAAATAAAGAGAACAGCAAAGTGTATTGGATCCACTGTTACAAGTCTGACTGAAGATTTAACAAACGAAATTAATGAAACACATAAATCGGAAAGGAAAAGAGACGAAACTGTTATCTATGTGACAGGAGAACATACGAAAACAAACCCTAGCATCAAGTCTTCACCAGGATCCAGCACAGTGGTCCATGGCAAAGCAAGTATGGACAGAGAAACTAATATGCTGAACTCAGAACATGAAATGAAATCTGAAAGGCAAGGAAGAAATGTTATGGATGTACAAAAAAGTGAAGGCATTGTTAAGAATGCAACTGCAGTCACGCAAGGAGAAACTGATGGTAGGGCAACAACAACAGCAGTAGGCACATCATGGCCATACCCAAATGACAGCCCACATGTTTCACACTTTACTGAGGTAATTTACCCAAGTGTAGAAGAGGCCATACTGAAAGGAAAGAAACACTATTCGTCTGAGTGGAAAAAAAGTAATGATGTGGAGAAATCAAAGGAATTTTTTAATGATTGGAAACAAAAATTAGATCGTACTAAAGCAAGCTGCGATGATATTTTAGCTAAGCTTAAAATGGTTAGAGACAATGAGAATGTGATCAACAAACCCAACTATTATTCTACTGATAAAGGAATTACCTGGGAAGGTGGGAGTGCATATAAGCCCACTATAAGTGATATCATCAAGAAGTTATCACAGACACGACCTGAACGAGAGTTCTTCATGTGCAACATCAGAAGACAAGTCATTAGTACAGTACAACATACAGTACCACAACATTCACAGTCAAAGAGGAAAGAAATGACAGAAATACAGCAACATGATCTTAACTTGATTACTGAAGATAACATGAACTCTGTATCACAGCACAACCAAAGGTCTGCAACTCCACATATATATACTCCATCTGTTAACTGGAGTCCTGTGTCTGTTGCAATTCTACCAGACATAAAGCACAGAATTAAGCAACCATCTTCAAACAACTTCTTCTGTAGTGGTAACAAACTGGACAACATATACGCTGTTGGCATGAGTTTAAAAACACTACAAAGCAGCCATAATCTACAGCAACATTTGTTGTTACCACTAGGATCCAATCACTGCCTTGGAGTAACTCAAATATTCAACATCCATAAAAGGAAGCTTCCTACTCTTTAACAACTATTATGCTTTGATAAGTGTAAATATTGTTTATTTTGAAGGGAAAATATTATTTATGGTCACAGTAAATATTACCAGGACATGAAGACTTCTGATATTCAAAAATCTGCATAATTTTCAAATTTCCAGTCTTAGAGTTTCTCAAAATTTCCAGGTTTTACTCTCAGGCATAAAAAAAAAATTATTTGGTAAGTCATGAAAAAAAAATACTCATGGGACACCTTGGTTTAGAATGATAATCTTAAAATGGACCTTAAATAAATATGCCATGAGGGTGTAGAATAGATTGATCTGGCTTAGGGTAGGCGCCATTTGTGGACTCTTGTGAACACAGTAAGAAATATAAAAGATATATGTGCACATAAAATAACTCACTGAGTACAGCTGGTTGGAACTGAAAAGAATCACCAAAAAAATTATATACCAATTTGCAGGCTGCTTGAAAGATAGTGTTTGGAACTGTAGTCAGCTCACTCATGATAGTTACTCATAAAAATAATATACAATTCGCGATTATAACAGTTCAGGTTTTATGAATTTTAGGTTTATAAGATTTAAATTGTGATCTACAGGTGAATGACTCCACACATTCTGGTAGGTGGTTAGCAATATTCCAGAGGAACCCACTCTCTTAATCTTTAGAGAACAGGTAAACAAGTGCAGTGCCTCCACCTTCCTGTCACTGGGGTAGCAGTCAGTATAGTGACTAGGCTACGAGCTGGATGATCTGGGGTTGGATTCCCAGCAGGGAAAACTATTTTTCTTCCCAATATAAGACCAGCTCTGGGACCCACCCAGCCTCCTGTTGCATGGGCATTGCGGGCACCTTCCCCAGAGGTACAGTGGCTGAGCAATAAGTTAACCACTCATCTTCGTCAAGTGCCAAGTTCAAGAATGATTGTAGTTATACCTCTCCTTCTCCTGTATGCCTTCATGGCATGCACAGGGATAACTTTACGCTTACAAGCCTTCCCTTAACCCCAAAGGTGAGGGCAAGTACCTTTGAAACACTGGTAACCACACACCAGATTACAAAGTGTCATGACCCAGAAGACAACATTCTGAATATAACTTTACTATGCACAGAATTAATACATGGATCCCTGAAGTTCCGATGTCTCTGCAAACCAACTACAGTAACTTACTCTGTTCTTGTCTCAATATGTCCTACTAATTATCCCACAGTCATTCTGCCTATCATTCTCTCTCAATACAACCATTCCCTGTCTACGACACAGTGTTACCACCTACTTGACAAAAGTGAGGCACTGAAGAGGCACAATACGATCTCTGGCTCTATGGACTTGGATACTCTACCTTGGCCAATACTGAATTGACTTGTGTGTTTCTGAGAATTGATTTGATTGATGATCTACCGTGTTTTTGTGTAACAGACAGTAATGTCCTACTTCTTATGCCCACTGTTGCTGAAAGACAAAGGCCATGGGCCTGCTGCAAGAGCAGATCCTAGTTCTGACTCTACTCCTCCATAACTGCACTGCCATAGCATCTGAACTAGCAATTAGTTAAGAATGCAACAAGGTGCTTTTACACATTTCTGTCTATTGTAGTGTATGAACTGAAGTACTTACTAACTCATTTTTACATCATGATTTGTCATTTCTCTCCATGCCGGACACATTATCAGTGGACCTAACATGACAGGATATATGGGAACAGGTTAACAAACTCAAAAATCTATGTACCTTTAAACATACCACCAAACTGTAAACAGACAACAATAAAAGGCAGAAACTGAAAATGTTTTTTTTTACTGTAAACACACATACTCCTTCTGCTTGCAAAAGCATCACAATAATACACGTATCAATGGATCTCATGACTCACAGAATCAAAGGCATCTGTCTTGTGGTCGGAAATCATAGGTCTAGCTTCATAGGTACAGATCGTAACACCATGACGGTGGGCTTCAGAAAATTCTCCTCTTAAGCCAATATAATACACTTTGGTTGTCTCACTGCCAAAATTTCTTGGAAAGTACAATGTTAGATGATGGACTGAAGAAAACTTCACTACCCTGCAAAACATTCATACATAAGTAAGCAAATACAATTAGAATGGCTATTATCAAACGAATACTTAAAAGAACAGTAAAGCAGTTAGCTTAAAAATCCCTCTGCTTTGAAGGAAATTGTCTTTCAAAATGAGACACCAGTGAAGGCAACTCTGAAACTCAATGCACTGAAATTATGTTTTAAAACACTATGAACACTTTAAAGCTCTGACAAACATTATCCACTTCACTTATTTATGTTAATTCCCTTAATATTTATTGCCTTCTAAGTAAAATTTGTAGCTAAACATACACGACAATACTAACTTTGTGGAATATTCCAATGTTCCTGTATTATCGGGATGGAGGTCAAACTCCTGTTCTGCTGGTGCAGCAACATCATCAAATGTCATGTGTGGTCGATTCTTATACCTGTAAATTTGTTGACAAGAAAATGACATGATAATACTTAAGAAAAGTTAAAGCAATTTTATCAAACAGTAATTCCAAATGACAATGGATCACAGAAACATTTGAATAATCTGCAACTAGAATAAAATTGGCTCCACTTTCTGGTCAATCCAGCACAGATTCACAATACACAACGATATATTAGAGATTTTCAATAATTCTAACCACAGACATCTGTGGAACTAGGGTCACAAAATCTTGGTAGTATGTCCTCTTTATTTAATAAGACACTTTGCAAGTGTATATTCAGGTGAAAAAGTCAACACTCCTCCCATATGACATTTCTGGAAACCAGAATGTGCAACCTCCTGCAACACAATGTCTAAAGCCACTTCAGTTTCCCTGGAAATGGCAGCGTTTCAGTCAGACCTCCATCCATGGAAAGAGGTAAAAACTGCCTGCAGCAAAGGCAGGAGAGTATGGTGGGTGGAAAAACTATCACAGTGTGTACTCAAATATGATGAGCTGCTGCTACATGAACAATGATCAATGTGCCACCACACTGTCATACACAAGCATCTAGTCTTTTTGTACGTATATATTTCAGGATGCTGTAGATGAAATTCATCTCACACACAGACTAATACTAAGCCTGCAATGTATATGAGTGTCATACAGTGGATTGTATCATATGGTTGTCACTCTACCAAATCTGCGGAACATTCTACTAATATTTTACATAAAACCTTTCAATAAAACTTAAAATAAATAAAAATAGTAATAAAATGATCTGATGCAATCTGGCATCACAAAAGATGTATACCTCATATTAATTTTATCACTTATTATAGCCTGCCTTTGGTCCTACTTACTGACTGCAGCTCAGGAGAAGATCCCTGCCACAAACGCGATGGATGTGCATGTGCAAGATTTTGTGGCAAAAATATCCATCCTGAAAGCATTCATTCCTCGACTACTGAACGTATACACTTCCCTCGTGCACTTATTCACTCACTACTCAAAAAGTCCGACTTTTTTGGTCCATGTGTAGTAGAACAGCTTGTCACTTGTACCAATGGCAGTCCCGTAGTCCCCTCTATAGCCAGCTGTCCCCTGCATCCCGCCAGACATGCCCACCTCCCCGCAGTGATCTTTTCGTGAGCTGTGATCTGCACATGAGTATGAATTGTTTAATCTTTTCAACCTTAGGTGGTCTGCACACAGGTACATATCATTGGTCTCAAAGAAAATGTCACTAACTACATTATAAGCAGTTGTATTCCCTGAACCACCCCGGTGACTGCATAGCCCCCAGGAATAAATCTGTAGTGCATAATGTTCTGCTTCACAACAGACAGTCCCCCACATCAGCTGGAGTTATAATACCATTAAATGTAACTTAATATTCTAAAATGTTATTTTATTAACTTTTCACTTGATCATGTTCCATCTGTTTTTCGTACATCTTCAAGTGTTTATCATAGATGATTTTAAAACTGAAGAGTACTATGAGAACCCACAAAGGAATAGAAAATAAGAATGATTTTAAAATGTAAAATATTAAGTTGTATTGATACATTACAATGTAATATAAAACTGTTAAGTTATCCTAGCATCACCTTCCCTAATAAGTGAGTCTGATCGAACCTTCAGGCTCTTACTGTCACACTGAGGACTGTCATTTACTTTGCAGGCTGTACAGGATATGCCACAATTTCAACCTATGATCCTAGTGCACAAATGGCTTAAGAATGTGGTTGTCATACACTGTGTTGCCACTAGAATCAGATACTTACAACTTCATTTTTGACGGATGTGAATCCATTTCTCCACCAATCACAACAACACCTTTCAACTTTACATTGCCTGTGAATCTGAAAACATCAGAAGCAAAGAGGCATTAACCAGAGCTGTATTTCGTTTTGAAGTTTATCAGTGTGAGGAAACTTACAAGACAGTAGGCAAAACTCCATGGTAAAATACATGTTATAAAAGAAAGCAAATCCTCCCTGTATTTGGCTCTTTCGAGAACAAAACACCAACATCTAAGAGGAGACACCCAGTTATATGCATAGTCACATAAGGAGGCTAGTAAATGGATTCCTTAATATAAAACGTTCAGCATGGCAGCTAACAAACACTCTAGTAAAGTTACACCCTAAGGTTCAACACTTCTAACAATAAAATGTTCAGCCTGGCAGCTAACAAACACTCTAGTAAAGTTACACCCTAAGGTTCAACACTTCTAACAATAAAATGTTCAGCCTGGCAGCTAACAAACACTCTAGTAAAGTTACACCCTAAGGTTCAACACTTCTAACAATAAAATGTTCAGCCTGGCAGCTAACAAACACTCTAGTAAAGTTACACCCTAAGGTTCAACACTTCTAACCATAAAGTGTTCAGCCTGGCAGCTAACAAACACTCCAGTAAAGTTACACCCTAAGGTTCAACACTTCTAACCATAAAGTGTTCAGCCTGGCAGCTAACAAACACTCCAATAAAGTTACACCCTAAGGTTCAACACTTCTAACAACAAAATACCATAGTTTTAAATAAACCACCCATCAACTTAGTCTGGTTTGCTCCCTCATATCCTATTCCAACACTCTGCCTCTCAATTTGAAAGTTAGAAAATTAAGATTTACTGTCAGTACCAGTGAACCTGATCTGACGGAAATTTAAGTAAAGTGCTATAACGGGTAAGTTAGTTTTCAGTTTTTCTTCACAGAATAAAAGAATAATGCCCTATGTGGCGACCACGTCTATTTGTCCGTGACATAGTATCTGCAACTAAAAGTGTCAAACTTTCATAAAATGTTGTATAGTTCTATAGAAAAAAACTTTCATAAAAGCATGTGTGTAACAAAAATTGGGGCAGTTACAGTCAACTTTGTTCAGAGCATAAATGAATTTCTACAGTAGGATAGCACAGATTTTCCAAAAATCTTGCAGTCAACGCAGAATTCTACAAGCCACAAGAATGACATGAAGCAAGTGCCATTCTAAACACCAAGAAACATCAGGTGCCATTGTACTAAATTTAGTCACTGGGTGACCTGGGACCCAGGATTTGTTCTTTCCTGTTCTAACCATAATATCCATATTTATTGAGCAACCTGGGTCAAAAAATGGTACACATGATCTCTGCATATCACTTAGCAATATGCAACATGTAAAACAACAGATTTTTATCAAACAAGTAAACTACAAGGCCTGACATAATTTTTCTGCTGGAGTAAAAGATGAACAACAACTTTTTTAACAAAGCAGGTACTATTACCAGTCCCCCCCCCCATTGCAGCAATGAAACCTCATCTGGCATTTTATTAACTATTTATCACATAAACATACTTTGAGCAACTGCAGAAGTGGGAGGGGAGAGTCATATAAAGTGAATCTTAAACTTACGGTATGTTAAAAATCAGTTCCTCATCAACATCACTTTCCACATACTGCAAAAAAGAAAATTAAATTCCATTAGTAAGTCTTTCTGTCATACACTGCTGCACAGTAATACACTTATTTACGTCACGATGAAGAGAACTCTGGAGAAGCAAAATTTGTAACCTTTACTTTCTACTTCTTGTGGCATTACAACTCTTTGTGGGTTCAGCCTGCTCAACAGTTCTCTAAAATTTTCCTCATTGAGCGGGACCCGAGGAAAAATTTTTTCGTCCCTGCCCTCCCCCCACGGATCGGTTAGCATTCTTTATGCTCAATTGGAAAGACTAACTCTCACTCATACAGTGCCTTTAGCTTGATCTGAAAAGGTTAATATGTACAACTGACAAATAATGACACCTCCGAGAAATACAAAAACGTATGTAACACAGTAGGCCCCGGGCCTCTTCCGGACCGCCGTAGTTTGTACCGGCTTCCCCCCCCCCCCC
>Ga0268261_10002404_pt1 | contig 13393 bp, 5 predicted proteins | sample TergutNc150P1_FD_190353 | JGI IMG/M metagenome (GOLD analysis project Ga0268261, IMG submission 190353) | Nasutitermes corniger P1 segment gut microbial community from laboratory colony in Florida, USA - Nc150 P1 (SPAdes) (version 2) | ecosystem: Host-associated > Arthropoda: Insects > Digestive... | reverse complement strand
AACCAGGCCTTTAAGTGAGTTGTCTAGCAACCAGGCCTTTAAGTGAGTTGTCTAGGAACCAGGCCTTTAAGAGAGTTGTCTAGCAACCAGGCCTTTAAGTGAGTTGTTTAGCAACCAGGCCTTTAACGGAGTTGTCTAACAACCAGGCCTTTAAATGAGTTGTCTAGCAACCAGGCCTTTAAGTGACTTGTCTGGCAATCAGACCTTTAAGTAGTTGTCTAGCAACCAGGCCTTTAAGTGAGTTGTCTAGCAACCAGGCCTTTAAGTGAGTTGTCTGGCAACTAGGCCTTTAAGTGAGTTGTCTGGCAACCAGGCCTTTAAATGAGTTGTCTAGCAACCAGGCCTTTAAGAGAGTTGTCTAGCAACCAGGCCTTTAAGTGAGTTGTCTAGCAACCAGGCCTTTAAGTGAGTTGTCTAGCAACCAGGCCTTTAAGTGAGTTGTCTAGCAACCAGGCCTTTAAGAGAGGTGTCTAGCAACCAGGCCTTTAAGTGAGTTGTTTAGCAACCAGGCCTTTAACAGAGTTGTCTAACAACCAGGCCTTTAAATGAGTTTTCCAGCAACCAGGCCTTTAAGTGACTTGTCTAGCAATCAGACCTTTAAGTAGTTGTCTAGCAACCAGGCCTTTAAGTGAGTTGTCTAGCAACCAGGCCTTTAAGTGAGTTGTCTAGCAACCAGGCCTTTAAGTGAGTTGTCTAGGAACCAGGCCTTTAAGAGAGTTGTCTAGCAACCAGGCCTTTAAGTGAGTTGTGTAGCAACCAGGCCTTTAAGTGAGTTGTCTAGCAACCAGGCCTTTAAGTGAGTTGTCTAGGAACCAGGCCTTTAAGAGAGTTGTCTAGCAACCAGGCCTTTAAGTGAGTTGTTTAGCAACCAGGCCTTTAACAGAGTTGTCTAACAACCAGGCCTTTAAATGAGTTGTCTAGCAACCAGGCCTTTAAGTGACTTGTCTGGCAATCAGACCTTTAATTAGTTGTCTAGCAACCAGGCCTTTAAGGGAGTTGTCTAGCAACCAGGCCTTTAAGTGAGTTGTCTAGCAACCAGGCCTCTAAGTGAGGTGTCTAGCAACCAGGCCTCTCCATCTGGCTGTTTCTTCCCAAAGCTCCTCCTGGTCCTCCACAGTTTTCTCCCATGTTTTTTCGTCCTTCTATGTAACATCCTTTCTGACTTCTTCTTTGATTCTTGTCTGGGAAATTTTCCATTTAATCTTACGTTCAAAACCTTCAAATGTTTTTATGCCTGTCATTTAATTGTACTGTCAGTTGCTAAGATTATATGGTGTCAGTAATGGATGAATGAGTATGGAACATTGCTGTAACGGTACTGAGTGGGGAAAACCAAAATACTCTGAGAAAAAAACCTGTCCCGTTGCCACTTTGTACACCACAAATCCCACATGGATTGGCCTGGGTTTGAACCTGAACCTGTGTGGCAACAGGTCAACAACTTACTGCCTGAGCCATTGCATTGCATGCACAACATTTAAATTTTACTACTTTTGTTTAATTTTAAAGTGTACCCATATCATGTTATTCTGTTTCCTATTAATTTATTTTCCAGGTGCTGATCTGCAGATCCTCTCTACATATTTGTTTCTTATTCTCTTGCAGTTTTTCCTTTTGTGTTTCATATGGGATGACGACTTTTGTTCACTATGTACTAAATATCACATTTGAACTGTCGTTAGTCTTAAAAAAGTATCTTGACTTGGTGCACATTTGTCCTTCATGTAAACTCAGCACAAGAGTCTGACCATAATTCAGTTGAAAAGTTATGGTCTGCGATGTTCAACGCGTTTTAATGGTGATGGCCAGGGATAGATTACTGTAGCTGCATTTGAAATTTATTAATTGATGAAGCCAATCTTTTGTCTTTTGTTACCTGAACAGACTGCTGTGCAGTGTTAGAAGGACTTCTTCTCACAATAATATGATCACCCTTTGTGCTTTGATGGTCTAGTACATGTAATTTTATCTGAGAGGCTTCCTTGTTGTGGTCAAGCAGATGCAGGGTAGTCTTTGTGGTGTTATTTTGTGGACTGTACATTGGCGACATATTTCTGGATGTTCAATAAATATATCTTTTAGTAATAATGTGAACTGTATTTATGTGTATTTGTCACAGTGTACAAAAGTGTATCTGCTGTCTGTTTTTATGACCTTGTTGGTTGCATTGTAGCATTATGAAATATAAGCATTGTTTTTTGTAATCAATGATTTTAGGATCCCTCAAGGAAATAGATTTTATTATCAGTGTTAAAGTCAGTGTTTTTGAATTTGAATATGTGGTTTTAGAATTTCCATGGGAGCCACCATAGCATGCATTTATGTAGTGATGAAGTTATTATTTGCTGTACTATGCTTCCAGGATGAGAATCCTCGTGCTGCCTTAAATTTTTATTGGGAGCCACTGAAGAGAGCGGTAAGTATATAGGAATATGAGCTAACATTTTACCCCCCGAAGGTGTCCCTACTTTGATGTAGTGGTGGGGCTTGTGTGGTCACATGATCCTGAGAGCTATGCTGGCGGTAGCGTATGCTACCGGTAGGGCCTCCCATGCCAGATAGGTCAAGGATGATGACCCAGACAAAAAGGGATACCCTGGTCCTCCATGTTGGGGGTTTGGCGTGGGGTTTACAACCCCACATGGTAAAAAACTTATTGTTATGAAAGTTGAGCAAAGGAATAAGCTGGATAAATTTAATGATGATGGACGGAAAAGGACTAGGTATATATATTTGGTAATTGCAAGGAGTCTTCCAGCTCTTGAAGTACTGTGTATAGAGTTAAGTAGAAAGTAGAAAGAGATCTTCAAGTGCTGGGAGTGAGAAGATGGAGAGAGTTGGTGAAGGACAGGGAAAAATGGAGAGGTATTGTTCGATAGGCCAAAGCCCACAGTGGGTTGTAGCGCCAACAGAAGAAGAAGAAGAAGCTAACATTTTAGTTTTTTTATGGCACATGCACACTTCACTGCAGCTGTTCTCCTTCTGCAATAATACTACTACTGATATTACCACCACCACTATTACTAGCAGTAGTTGTAATAGTAATAGTAGTATTAATAGTAACATCCCTGCTTTATCTTATATGTGTTTTGATGAATGTAATTCTCTAGTCTCATATTTTTTCAGCTCTTTTCTCTCAAATGGAACCTTCTTGCTCTGGGTTATCCCAAAGGCCTCATTCCCTCAAAATTTAACTCTGATGCCCTTCACACATCTTTCTTATGCACTTTCATTTTTACCTGGCTGAACCGTCGTAGTTATTTCTCTTACAACCCCTTCAGCAGAGGTTTAAGTCCATCTTCTTTGAAGTTTCATTTCTAATTCTGTCCTTCCTTGTTCTTCCCTCCATCCATCCATCCAATTGTGGCACTACAGCCCCTTCTGGGCCTTGGCCTCCCTCATAAGACACCTCCATTCATCTGTATTTGCAGCTCTTCTCCTCCATCCTCTTATCCCCAGCAGTTGTAGTGCATCCCTCTGAACCACTCCGCCCATCTAGTTCTTGGTCTTCCCACTGGTCTTGTGGTATGGAAATTTCCATTTAGAACCTTTTTTGGAATTCTTTCTTCTTCCTTATTATATGACCCACCCATTCTAGTCTTCTAATTTTGATATCCTCCACAATGTTTGGCTCATTGTATGAGCTGTACAGTTCATTATTCCATCTGGGACGCCAGCATCCCCCCCTCATGTGTTGGGCCATACATTCTTCGCAATATTTTCCTTTCAAATGTGCTCTGATTGTTCTTCCCTCAGTGCCTGAAATTTAATACTCAGGGTACTGCTTGTGATTTTTTTTATAAGGTTTGTGTTTTGACATTAAATATTAGAACTGATTTAAAACATATCTTATTATTTGCTGTTTTTCATTTTGGGATCTTGTCGTTCCTTTAATAATCTGGTAGATAATTATAACTGTTTTGAATTGTGTTGTTTGTTTATTTGTCCATAATTGTTACCCATATTTATAGGAATTGTACTTTGAATAATGCTTATTGCTCAGAATATATTGTCTTGACAGGCTGGTGAAAAGACAGTATTCCCCTGCGACATAAGACAGGAAATGTGCTTACATTTTCATATACGATTTTAGTGTTACACCGAAATTGATTTTATTCGAAGTTTTTTTTTTTTTTTTTAAATATACAGAATGCAGCGTGTAAAAGTTTGTGAGATTGGCCAGTACGGATCTGAGTTATGTCGGATTCTGTCAATTGTTTTTTTGAGGTGTATCTTACAAATGCGATGTTTTGGTAGTTGTCTGTATTCTGTCTTCTCTCTGTCATTTTACTGATTTTCTATGTTGTTCTGCCCTTCTTGACATTAATGGTGGTAGTGCAGATTGTAATATTAACTTGTCTACTAGTCCGTTGTATTTCAGTTTAATATAAACTAGTGACCTGAACATGGGAGTAGAGCCACCCCCTGATATGTGTTCTCCACACTGCACACCATGAACAATGTTACAAACAATTCTGGTATAATTCGTTACTAGTATACCATGTTTTTTATCTATAAAATGAGTCCCATGTCAGTAGGGCACTGCAGGTCTTGGGTTGTTAATGGGGAAATTGGCTCTGGATATTAAACAAGCAGTTTCGAGAGGCTGAAAAGGGGTGGTTGTTGAGCCAGGGAGTTTGGTGGTAATGAATTACCTCTCACTGTAAGAGGCCAGAATTTTTCACTGTGTTATATTGTGACTGTTGTAGACATGTTCTTGGGAATGAACCTGTTGATGGGGAATATTTTTTGTTTGCCTCGAAAATTATTTTAACCCTTTCGTGACCAGTGGGACATATACGTCCCACTTACAAAGAGTCTTTTCAAGTCCGCTGGGATAACAGTATCCCACTTTTTCTCCGTGCCGCCATCTACCTTGAAGTGCCTCTATTCCGTTGTACCAGTCAGAATGCATTTACCCACGAAACAGCTGTGTACAAATGATACTGTGCAATGCTGCATGCAGCATTGCACACAATATCATTTGTACACAGCTGGGATAACAGTATCCCACTTTTTCTCCGTGTTGCCATCTACCTTGAAGTGCCTGTATTCCGTTGTACCAGTCAGAATGCATTTACCCACGAAACAGCTGTGTACAAATGATACTGTGCAATGCTGCATGCAGCATTGCACACATTATCATTTGTACACAGCTTTTTCATGGGAAAATGCATTCTGACTGGTACAACGGAATAGAGGCACTTCAAGGTAGATGGCAGCACGGAGAAAAAGTGGGGTACTGTTATCCCAGTGGACTTGAAAAGACTCTTTGTAAGTGGGACGGTATATGTCCCGCTGGTCACTAAAGGGTTAAAGAGTGTGAAATTTGAGGTTGTTGTCACATAAGTATTCTGATAACAGTTTTTTGGCTGTGATGCAATGTAATTTGTTATATAGCTACAGACATTCCAGAGAAACCTCTTCAAGGTAGAAGACTGGGGTAGCGGATTTCTATGAGATGATTTTTACCTACAAAGCTACTCATTGTTGCATCCCGGTAATCCACTAATCTGAGTGTGTTAATGAGGTTTTGCTTCATCTGTTACTTTGTCTTCATTCAAGGTTCGTGTGGAAGGTTATGTAGAGAAAATATCAGCCTCTGAGTCAGATGACTATTTCCACTCGAGACCCCTACCAAGCCAGATTGGTGCTGCGGTGAGTGAGCAGAGCAAGCCTATTGCCAGTAGAGATGTTCTTCTCAAGAAAGAGGCAGTAATGATGGAGCAGTATGGGGATGGATCGAAAGAGGTTCCTCGGCCTAAACACTGGTAAGTGCTGCGTGTAGCCACATATGTTGTCTGAATGCTGTATTACCATTGTTGGTTACTGCATATGGAAACATGATTTTTTTTTTATTGTTGCACCATGCATGTTGCTATAATTGATGTTTTATTCCAACTCATGCACATATATACACTTTAAAACACTAATTCACTTTAATATTTAAAACACTTAAAAGCATGTTAAAAACATTTTGGTGAGGTTACCCCTACATGTTTCGGTCCATTTGTACGACTATCTTCAGGGGGCTCGTGAGCAGTACTTTGTGCAGTTACTAATTTTGATTCCGTTGATGTACGTTCGCTGTTTGTTTGTGCAGTATGCGGCCGTATGTCATTACCGTTGGTTTTTATGTGTGTCTGGAGCTCCTGTCCGGGTGAGATCTGGTCATAGAGTTCTATGACCAGATCTCACCCAGACAGGATCTGGGCTGTAAGAAGGGTGTTGAAGCACTGTAAATTTCAGGATTTTTATGACGTCCTGAGTTTGTGCACTGCAGTGTGGACTTGCGTTGTTGTGATGCAAAAGAAACGTGTTTCTTCCCGCCTGATTCTGCAGATGCGTTGCTTGATTGATAGTAAGTTTACACAATACCTGTCAGAATTCACTGTCGATCGTTTAGTCGGAAATTCCATGTAAAGCATGCCCTTGCATCCCAAAAGATGGTGAGCATGATTTTTTGGCTGATGGAACAGTTTTGAATTTCTTTACACTCGGAAAACCTGGATGATGATATTCTATGGATTGCCTTTTGTTTTCCGGGTTGTAATGATGAACCCAGGATTTGTCTCCAGTGGCGACATTCTGTGTCAAAAACTCAATCACCGATCGCTTCTTTATACAAAAATCAGTTGAGGCACGCATTACTAATGAACACTACTGCTTAAGGGCTTCGAACATTAAACTGAAACTAAGCACGAATATTCTACACTGTATCAACTACCGAATGCATGTGCAAATGTTTCTTTCCTCCCGCTACTAGCGACACCACTTGGTGGGAGACCTTACTTATCAATAAACCTACGTATGATTGTCTTATGTATGCCTAGGTTCTGCAAGTGGTTCCTCTATTTGTGTTTCCCAACCAATATCTTGCAGGTTATGTGTCCCACCCATTTTTGATTTCGTAATCATAACACTGCATCTACCCTAATGTAGGATGATACTCCTGTGCAGTCTTCAGGAAAGTGTACCAAACATGTTTGAACTTCATGTGGGATTATAAGGTCACCTTGGGTTTTTTAGATAGTGAATTAGGAAAAAATTTTTATCTTATTGTTGGGTAAATATGGTAATCTTTGCCGTCGACGTAGGATGAGAGAGAAAAGTTTTGCATCCTCATAGATGCATTTTCTTAATGCTAGGCATAAATAGCTGCAATGTAATAGCACAGAAATTGTACCCTAAATAGTTAAAGATGCTCTCTTATAGGGGAGGCTACCTGGTCGTACCTGAAGTCATAGAGTTCTGGCAGGGCCAGTCCACTCGAATGCATGATAGGATTCGGTTCAGAAGGCAGAAGACTGGGGATGAACCGGACGGAATCCTGTTACATCAGGGTGACTGTGGCTGGGTGTATGAAAGGCTTTCACCATGAATGGCAAACTGGTTGCATATTGTAAGGCCCAGGATTTTCTTGCTTTATTTACCTTTAAGTCAATTCCTCCTGTTGCATGTTACAAAATGAAATTTAGTTTTATATATAATGCCATTATGTGTATTTATGTATACTGATATGTGTGTGTGTGTCAGTTATGTGCATTGCATTTATAATACAATGCTTTCTACATTTTAAGGAGATGTAGTGAAATAGGTGACTTTGGGAGAATACAGTATTTACTGGCATATCATTTTATAGCAGTGGTTCTCAAATTATGACCTGTAAAATCCCTGGATATATGTGAAATGTATTGGGTTTGCCACAAAGAAATATTAGTGGCAGATAATTTAGATGTCATTGTTTGAACACAAAATTTTGTGAAATGATTGTTATGAGAATATTAATATGCACAATGTTTTGGGAGCTTTGTGTTTTTTTTAATCAGGTAAAAGTAATGCCATATTGGAAATCCTGTTTTTCTGGGTCCATTAGATTGAAATAATTCCTGATGTTCATGGATCTGTGCATCATAGTACAATTCATAAAGAAAACCCAACAAGATGCAACAATGTATCAAAATTTTATTATGCCTGACAATGTCCACCAACTACACGTCCAACAACCTTCCACGTATGAAAAACCAGAGGCTGCCAGTGCAGTTTTAGGCTCCTGATGATGGGCGGTGTGTCACCCGAAACATGTTGAGCTTCATATAAATATGGAATAATAAAATTTTGATACATTGTTGCATCTTGTTGGGTTTTCTTTATGAATTGAAATAATTCCTGTCTGCAGACTTCTGGGGATACAGATTAACCATTAAATGATGGGGTTGGTATTTAAATCATTTATGAAAAATATGAGTATTATTTGAACAGAAAAGATAAGACTGTGAAATAAACAGCATTTTGTGCAAAATAAAACAGAAATTATGCAGCGTGTCTTAACCCTTTCCGATCCTACGTCGGACCTCGTCCGACAGTATGATTTTCCTGTTCCGCTCCGATGTCGGAAGACGTCCGACACGGTTTTTGTTGCGTTTGTTCGCCCACTGTAGGAGCCTGCCCGACGCTTTTCCTCATGTAGTACGGACTTTAGCCAACAGATAGCGCAGGTTGTACTCTTTCTGTTTCTCTATGTTTTTCTCTTTTAAAACTGTAGGTTAATTACAAGTAATCCACCAACCTCTTTCCCGCCCAAAATAAATAAGAGCTGGGGATTATGCGGTTGGCAGAAAAATTGGATTGGAAAGGGTTAAAAGACAGTAAATTTCCTTGCTGCCCAAATATATACAATGAATTTTGGGGGATTTATTTATTTTTTTTTTAAATGCATTTATGTATGTGAACACGGGTTGTTTAAAGATCAACACGATCTAATGGACCCAATATATTAGGTTTTATAATATTGCATTTATGTGACGACGAAATCAGAGCCAGCTTAAGTAATGCCATTTGTGTCACATTTGTTCAAACAATGGACATTTTCCAACGTATTATCTGTATAATGCTGCAGCCATTGTCATAGACTAATACAGAATCATAAGAAATAATTGTGGTAATGGTGCTTCTCTGTTTTATTAGAAAGAACTTTCCATTTACGTATTTAAAATGTAGGTTTTTATTGAAAAGATAGAGAGAGATCAGTTGAAGGTCTAATTAATTAAAATTCCGGACAACATTGTGTGATTTGATGACATTCAGGATTGAGTTTGGTCTGCAGAATAAACATGGCAGCCCTGAGTTTGGTATTCAATAACACTTTAGAAAGGGACTTAGAATTAGTGGCTGTTTAAATTTTTGTGCATTGTTTATTAAAATATATGGATATTATTTAAACAGAAAAAGATTAAACTGTGAAATAAATGGCATGTTGTGGAAAATAAAGTGGAGATTATGTGTCATGTATTAAAAACACAGTAAATTTACTTGTTGTCTTGATATACAAAATGAATTTCTAGGGGGTCTTTTCCTTTGTGCATTCGCATATGTGAATGCATGTCTTTGAAGGGCTGATACTAATTTATCACTGTTAAATATGTTTATGATATGGTGGATGTACAAATAAAGGTGTATTAGCAAACCTTGCTCTCTCAGATGTGCTGTGTGTATCATGTTCAAATAGCCAGGCCCCTGTGTGTTTAGATTCTTACAGCAAATATTTTGGAGAGTGTAAAGTATGTTTTATTTTTCCATGCTATCTTCTGCCCCATCGTCTTATTACTGTCGTACCTTTCCTTATGAGAACTTAAGAACATTCAGGCTTTCTGCTGTCTTCAGTGTTGGAACCAAATTTCACACCCAGTAAAATGAAAGAAGTAATTATAATTTATAAGCCGTTGCCATTGTAGTTTTGTGGAACTGGGATAGCTGAGTTGGAATAGTGACTAGGCTAGAGATTGGACAAATGACAAATATGGCTTTTATTTGCAACTATTCTTTGCTCTTCGGCACCATGCAGTCTTCAAGATAGTGACTGGGCTATGGGTTGGACGATCCAGAGTTTGAATCATGGCAGGGGCGAGAGATTTATTTTTTCTCCAGCATGTCCAGACTGGCTCCGGGGTTCACCCAGCCTACTCAGCGGCTTCGGTGGCCTAGAGGTAGTGTGCTGGCCTTTGGTACCCAAGTTTGCGGGTTCACACCTGACCAAAGCCGTCGGATTTTTAGGGTGAAAAATTTCTCAGCACGCCTTCCTTTGGAGGGGAAGTAAAGCTGTCGGTCCCATGTCGTAGCTTTAAGGCGTGTAAAAGATCCCTAAATGTAACGTGTAAGTCGGCATTTAGGCAAAATTACCGGACATTTCTCGCCCACAGTTCCACCTTCTGCCGCAGGGTGCTCTCGCGTGGTGACACGCGTGGAGACGCCTGGTGGCGAAAGTTGGAACGTCTAACCCAGATCACACAATAAGCCTTAAAGGCTGCATTGTGTAGTTGAAAATAATAATAATAACCCAGCCTACTGTGTAATGGGTGATGGGGACCCTTTCCCCGAGGGTAAAACAGCTGGGCATGAGACTAACCCAAAAGCCATCTAATGCCAAGGTTAAGAGTGAGTGAAGCTATACCTCTAGTCCCTTTGCATGCCTTCATGACGTACACAGGGACAACTTTATCATTTGCCTCTATCAGTGTAGAAACTAACTCCGGGTGCCCACTTAGCCTCCTGCTTACCAGAGACTTTCTTCAGGGGTTAAAGTGGCTGGTGCCTGAAGATGAACATTCACCTGTACATAATGCTAGGTTTAAAAATTTGTAGAATCTGCAGAACTAACGTGATTGGGGGCCATCTGATGCTGAAATTACTAATTTGCAGAGTTGCACATCCACTCTTCTAATTGTCTTTGTGGCATATTGCTTAATTAACCTTTTAAAGCCTAGCGTTTTCTTTACGTACCACCAGGTTTAAAATTCAAAAATTCTACATGGTGCTTGCTTTGCGTTGAGTGTTTTGTACAGATCTCAGAACAGACAGCAACTTTTGCTGTATACGTCATTAACTGGTAGGTTTTTATAACCGTAGTGGAAAGTGTTTACAGCGCGGTACGGAATGATTCCTTATGTAAAGCAGATTACGTTTAGTCTTTAAAAGGTTAAGCATGGTTTGCCTTTCACCGAACTTACTTTTGTAAGCCATCTTTAAAACATTCTTCTGTCCATGTGTTTCTATCATAAAATGTAATTTATACTGTTGGAGAGATATGCATCTTTAGCTTTAACTATTGATGACTGGGAGAGAATTTTTTTTCCACACTCATTGCCTCCAAAAAACAAAACAATCCCGTACATAGGAGTCATTGCTCGTAAGTAAGATATGTTATGCATGACACAGAATAACCATAATTTCTTCTAAAGAAAACAAAGAAAAGATTATGTGATTAATGGCATAGACTTCCTGCTTTTAATTTCGTTGTTAGCACCACCTGTATTCTTCATTATGTGAGCTTTGTCACATTTTCAGTGGAATCTTGCTAACTGGATTATAATTCTGTGAGATGTGATTCTGAGTAGTTCAGTAGATGGATACCAACACTTAAGAGAACTTCTGGGGAAAGGAATTATAACTCCATACACTCTTAGTATTGTCACCAGGTGCAGTTGAGTCATCAGCTTCATATCTCAGCTGCTTTAGAGACAGGAAACGAGTCCTTGAAATTCATTGGATAGGAAGCTGCCAAGGCTGCAGAGCTGATTACTCAGTAGTCTTTTCAAGGTCATGAATTTACTTTTTGCATTATTTTTGTGCAGCTGGAAGTAATAAGTACCCAATTCATGGCCATTGCAGTTATTGTAATGATGTAGCATTGTTGGGGTAGAAGACATCAAGTCCTTCGTCACGTGTATTTTTAATCAGTTGACACTGACAGCATAAGTTCATTTGCTTAGCCGATACTTGGCAAATACTTACTGTAGATTAGATAAACTTTCACGTTATCCAGTACTGGAAAACTGGATGTCAGTAGCGTTATTTAAGTTGGGGCTGCTCTGTGAATGCCTTGAGTGTACTGTGCATCACGATGTGGTTTCCAGTTCTTCTGGTTGTCTTGGTTCTGGCTGTCGTTGATGGGGGTAAGTGTAATGTAAACACTTTAAAAATTTAATATTCGTGGATCCGTGCATCGCAGTATGACTCAATAGCAATAACCAACAAGATGCAACTTGGTAACGGAATTTATTATTCCATAGTACATTAAAAGCTCAACATGTTTCGAGAGGTATGTCGTTCATCATCAGGAGCCCCAACTGTATTTGCAGCCTCTGGTTTACATACGCATATGGTGACTGCCCGTAGTCAAGTTGGGGCTCCTGATGATGAGCAACATACCGCTCGAAACATGTTGAGCTTTTAATGTACTATGGAATAATAATTTATTATTCCATAGTACATTAAAAGCTGAACATGTTTCGAGCGGTATGTCGCTCATCATCAGGAGCCCCAACTGTATTTGCAGCCTCTGGTTTACATATGCGTGTGGTGACTGCCCGTAGTCAAGTCTGAGTGGGAACTCAGTGAGTTCCCACTCAGACTTGACTACGGGCGGTCACCACACGCGTATGTAAACCAGAGGCTGCAAATACAGTTGGGGCTCCTGATGATGAGCGACATACCGCTTGAAACATGTTGAGCTTTTAATGTACTATGGAATAATAAATTCCGTTACCAAGTTGCATCTTGTTGGTTATTGCTATTGAGTAAACACTTTAAATTTGTCCTGTCAGTAAGTGCTGTACAAGCATTAGAGCAGTTTTTCAGTGCTGGGGCCCAACCAGCCTCCTATTCATTGGGTATAAGGGAATCTTTCTGTTGAGGTAAAGCAGCTGTGGAACTCAATGTCTGTGTGGTCCTGATGTGAGTGTGGTGTGTTCAGGGGACAACATTTGGTTCTGATTTCTTTAAAATCTGTTTCTTTTGTAAGGGCAAAATAGAACACAATTTGAAAACATGGTAATGTGTCTGTGAAAGTAAAGTTTTCCCTGTGCATGAGTATTGTGCAATGTTGTTGTGGTCCAGAGCTGCAACTTATCCTGCATCTCAGGAGTGGATGGATTATCAAACTTTCAGCTGCTTGACTATCTGCAGGAAGCAGACCATTGGAAAAGTTATCTTTCAGATTGTGATATTCTTTGCCGTGACATCATTTAGTCGTGTAAGTAGAAAATGCTGGGTCCATCTTAAGGTTTGAAGCAAGTAGGGTAAGAATGTGGCCAGGTAATATAGGCAGGGTGGCATGTGGTGGTCACTCAGAGCCATAGGAAGGGGAGGGGAGTTGGAGCCTTATTCAGAGAGGGCTTAACCCTTTAAACACTGAATTAAATCCCATCTGCTATTTGCTGGCATTATTAGCTCACCATTTTCTCCACGTTAGCAGGATAAGGGTTAAATCATTAACCTTTAGGCTACTAATGTCATATATATATATGGAGCATCTATTCTTGATGTTTCTAGATCACACACAACGACGCAGCACAGTCGGTAGGACTCCTCTGGACGAGTGATCAGCTCGTCGCAG
>Ga0268261_10002403_pt1 | contig 13394 bp, 12 predicted proteins | sample TergutNc150P1_FD_190353 | JGI IMG/M metagenome (GOLD analysis project Ga0268261, IMG submission 190353) | Nasutitermes corniger P1 segment gut microbial community from laboratory colony in Florida, USA - Nc150 P1 (SPAdes) (version 2) | ecosystem: Host-associated > Arthropoda: Insects >... | reverse complement strand
AAGGTGTTTCTAATATTTTAACGACATGGCTTACTTTAGGATGATTCACTATATAAGAAAGATTATCAAAACCAATATGACCATATCCTAAATTCTCATGTCTATCTTTACTAGCTCCTCTTTCATTTTTAGAATCATTGACATGAATAACAGCCAATCTATCTAAACCGATAATAGAATCAAACGATTCTAAGACACTATCAAAATCACTTAAATCATATCCCGCATCATGAACATGACAGGTATCTAAACATACTTTAAGGTATGTGTTATCTTTAACATTATCTATCATATATTTAATCTCTTCAAAACTTCGACCTAACTCTGTTCCTTTACCAGCCATTGTTTCTAGACAAATATCAATTCCATGATTATGTGCTAATACTTCATCCAATCCTTTTACAATTGAATCTAAACCTGCTTCTACACCAGCTTTCACATGAGCACCAGGATGTAGGACTAACTTGTTACAACCTATTGCTTTAACTCTATCTAGTTCTTTAATTAAGAATTCTACCGCTAATTCGTAAGTTTCTTCTTTTATCGTATTACCTAAATTAATAATGTATGGAGCATGTACCACCACATCATTTAAATCAATATTATTCTCTTTCATTAAAGTTAAAGCTTCTTCAATCTTTAATTTTTCTATCTCAGTTCTTCTTGTATTTTGAGGTGCCCCTGTATAAAACATAAAAGTATTGGCATCATAAGATAACGCCTCTTTAACTGCACCTACTAAATAATCAGGACTAGACATCCCAACATGACTTCCTATTTTCATAAATTCTCCCTTATATTATTGTCTAAATAAATTATCGACATACAACTGTCCATCGTAGATAATGACTAAATACGAATAGGTATTAGAGGTATCTTCAATAAAGATATAATTCGCATAACCAAAATCATAATAGATTTGTCTCGACATTTGAACAAATGCTTCAATACTTTCATCCCATGCAACTTGATAGTCTCTAACTTCATCACTATTACTTACATGAGTCCCACTCATAATCGCATTGACACCATCTCTAATATTACCTAGTGGTGTTAATGTAATGGTTAAGACATTTTCATTAAACTGTGCATGTGAAGTAAATAGATTCTGCTGATCAAAACTAGCTTCTAGTATCGGTACTAGTTCATTCAAGAAGAAGGATTCATCCTGTCCGATTAATGGTGGTTCTTCTTCAGTATCAACAATAGTATTTTCTTCATTTAGATTATCTAAATCATCCTTAACACTCTCTACACTCGTACGATGTAACCAATCTAGATTAATCTCTCTTGTTTCAAATCCCAACATCAACAAGACTACTATCACAACGATAGCTAGTATCGTCATCTTCATATCCGCATTAGTTTTCTTCAAAATAATCACCTTCTATCTTTTGTATAATACCATCTACTTGTTTATATAGATGCTCTAAATCATCATTATTTCTTATAATAAAATCAGCTTTAAACATCTTCTCTTCTTGGGCTACTTGACTTGATATACGAGTTAATGCTTCTTCTTTTGTTAAATGATTTCGAGACATTAATCTTTCTAATTGTATCTTCTTATCTATCTCAACAAAGATAACCTTATCACATACCTTATCATAAGATGCTTCAAATAATAAGGGTACTTCAAAGATAATTAAACCATCTAGTTTAGACATTATCTCTAATGATCTTTCTAGGACAATCGGATGTATGATAGCTTCTAATTCTTTTAGCTTATCCTTATTATTAAAGACAATACTACCTACCTTAGATTTATCTATCTTACCATCTACTAAGATAGAATCCCCCATTAATAAAACGACAGCTTCTTTAAAAGAATCATCACTCTCATACATGTCATTAGTTAGTGCATCGGTATAGATGACAGGATATCCCTTACCTTCTAAATACTTAGCTACACTAGATTTACCTGAAGCGATATTACCAGTTAATCCAACTATTACTTTCTTACTTTCTGACACTTCTTGCATAGATAAGTCCCCCTTCCACCAACTTTAATCTTTTCTATCTTACTACCACATACAGGACAAGGTTGCCCCACTTTTGTATGTACTAACAATTCATTTTGAAAACGCCCTGTTACCCCTAAAGATGAGGTATATGAACGTATCGTAGTTCCACCTAATGATATCGCCTTATTAAGAGTAATAATAGAATTATCGATTATCTCTGATACCTTCCTTTTAGATATCTTATTACATATACTTAAAGGATGTATCTTAGAACGAAACAATACTTCATCAACATAGATATTCCCTAATCCAGACATGATGTTCTGATCTAGCAAGGCAGTCTTTATCGGAATAGATTTTCTTTGTAACTTATCATATAACTCATCACTAGTTATCACAAAAGGTTCTTTACCTAACTTCATAAAATAAGGATGGTAATCTAGTTTATCTTTATCTACTAAAGCCATCTTACCAAACTTACGAGTATCGTTATAAATTAAAAAAGAACCATCATCTAACTTAAAAGAAACATGGCTATGTTTATCAATGACTTTATTAGAATCAATGTAGTACTTACCTTCCATCCTTAAATGTGATAAAAGGTAATAATCTTTCAAACAAAAGATAATAATCTTACCCCTTCTTTGTATATCAAGGATCTCTTGATTCTTTATCTTTTCCTTTAACTCTGGTATTGGTATATGTTCGATAATATTGTCCCAATACACATCCACAGACTTAATCTTTTTACCAATTAAAAAGTTCTTTAACGTATTTACAACCGTTTCAACTTCTGGTAGTTCTGGCATACAATCACCTCATTAATCATTATAACACTTTATGTACATAATTAGTATTTTTCTTTTCAATATTAAAGAAAAACACCCATTTAAATGGATGTTTGTTACTATACTTAATTATTAAGATAACTCTTAGTTAAAAGTTGTTGCTCCTTGATGAGTAACTGCGATATAAGTCTTACCCCTATTCACAACTAACTCTTGACCTTCACTATCAAAGAATCTTAATTGATCAGTTAATGACCATGTGATACGTTGGCTTTGTCCATTAGTAAAGAAGAAGCCACTACCTGAATCACCAATCATATTATGACCGTTATGATTAACCCAAATATTAGTTTCTAATGATAAGACATTAGTAAAACGTAGTTGACTACTATCAAGACCATCCACATGGGCATTCCCATTAAAATACTTGCGGTATAAGCTAGTATTTGGTTCGTATACTAAACCTGCGGTAGTTCCATTCCAATTGATTCTAATGTTTGTTGCTTCATTTCCTGAAAGGTTTAAGGTTTCATTAAATGCTACAAAGTTAAACAACGATTGTTCACTATCATTTAAATTACCTCGTAAATTATAAGAATTTAAAGCCGTTAGAAATCTTTCGCCATTAAAAACAGATGCATGTTCTAATCCAAATCCTGAAGCTAATCTTGATTGACTATAATCAAACAATGAACCAAAACCAACGGCACGATTAATCGATGAATTACCTAATACACCTTGTATCTCACTTGTTAAGGCACGATGGTTACCCCAAAACACATAGAATGCGTCCATACCACGTGCAATGTTAGGTACAAACAAACGACCACTACGTACTGGAGATACTTGTGGTATTGCACTCGCATCACCAAAGACTGCCATTAAACGTGTCGCTCCACCTTCAACAGGTATCTCAAAGATCACATCCGCAGATCCAACTCCTGTTTGTGGCATACTTTGAGGCACGTTAGATACCATAATCGCAACTGGTCTTAAACCCACTGCTTCATTAGAAAGGTCTTGTGTACCTGTTAAAAGATTAGTTGGTGGTATTGCCACTATTTTATGTGTCAACTCTCTATTGATCCCCATTGCACTTAAATTAGCTTGTGCTGGTCTAGAACCTACAAACTTAATTAAACCTATCCCAATTACACATACTATTATTAATCCTATTAAAATCGATTTTCTCTTTTTCAACATCGTCACCCTTTATTATATATTCACAAAATATTCACATGAATTATTGTACCATAATTAGTTAAGGTATTGTTAGTGTTATTTTATAAAAAAGACTTTTTAAGATCGATAATCTATATAAATGAAAACATATTAGAATTTAATATATAAAACAAACTATTATGATTACATTCAAAAGAAAAAGGCAATAGCATCACTATTACCTCAAATATATTCTTGAAGCTTACATATATAGTTTGTTTCTATGTTTTAATTATATATTATGAACTATAAATGAACGATTTCCTTTTCCATGATTAACCGTAATAAGCATTTGATTTAAATCTGGATCTATATTGTTAATCTGAATAGAAGATAATTTAAACCCATCATCAAAATATTGATCACTTGTAGAGTTTATTAATATAGTTGTTACAATAGAAACAGGTTCATTTTTCCAATTCGGAGTTAATAGTAATGTACTATTCTTTATGAAAGTATTAAAATCTAATTGATTCAAGCGATTAATTTCATTTTCAATATTTGTAATAGCACCATTATCATTTAAAGGTATATCAAACTTTTCGTTAATTTTTCCATCTGTGATATAGTCACTCAACTTAAATGTTTGTTGAGAAATGCTAAAATTTGCATTAATATAACTTTCATTTTCTCTAGTACACTCGGGGTATCCTGGATGTCTATTTACCTCAGACCATAGAAAAAACAAACTACCATCTGGTCTTAGAGAAATATCATAACAATCATTGTTGTATTTCCCACTCCAATCTCCACCATCCCAATCCAAATTGTATGCAGGTGTTACTAGAAAATCTCTCAAACTATCATTGATTCTTCTATTTGCATTTTGATACGCTTGAAGCAGATTATTTCTAAGTGGTACATTTTTTTCATCCCACTTTGCCTTTTCTTCTTTTAAAACTAAGTAGTTTTGATAGTCTTCTAAAATTTGATTATAAGTTAGACTATCATATTTAATATATTCTATACCATCAAATGTTAAATTATCACCTACTAGTGTGAATGGAAATTGAATTTCTATTTTATTATCTTGCATTACAAAAATAACTTTCCTTGTGTTGTCAACTCTAAAAGGACGTGTGGTTTGGGTCTCATCTGTAAAGTCTAAATCTGTAAAAGTAATTTGTTTGTTGATGGATGTATCTTCATTCAATACTACCCATGTTCCCTCAAGAATGTAATTGTCTTGCGTTAAGTTATCTTGCATACAACCAAATAGTAAAAACAATAAACCTAAAACAATTATTATATGTTTTTTGTATTGTTTCATAAGGTTACTCCTTTTATAAAAAAGTTGATATAAGTTTACAAAAAGCATAGCATAAAATGTTAATAATCACCAAAAAAAGTATAATTAATTAGTAGTGTTTTTATAAAATGCAAGTCACATTTCAACAACTTTTACCATGAATATATTCAAAAATCATTAACAATACTTTTTGTTTTAACTCCAATATTCACTTTTAAGAATTGCTCCGTTATTCAATCTAATTAATAAAAACAAGAACTAGTTTTCTACTAGTTCTTGCTCATCTCTTATTTTGATTTAATTAATTCATCTAAATATCCATCTTCTAACATTTGAATATTAAAGACATTATCAATTTGTGCCATTGCATCAGACAATGGTACACTAGTTTTTTTCCAGCCTTGACCATCAGTTACCCAAATAAATGTTACATTATTATCAGTAACAAAATGATTAAGGTCTTTGAATTCTCCAGCGACTGATTTAAGTTTTGAACCCCCATCATTATAAAAATTACATTCAATCAAATAAATGTGATTGTTTTTTGGATCATAGATTGCTTCATCAAAACGTCTTTGGGATTTGTCTGATTTTACCTCGATACCATAGTTTGATTTAATAAATGAAGGTGTCGCTTGTTCACAATGTTTTAAATCTAACTCATCACAAACCTTAGTTACATAAGAATTTACAATTGTTTCCATGCTTTTTCCGGAACGATTCTTTCTAGCATTAGAATCTAAGCCAGTTTCTACTCCATAGACATAGTCTACTAGAGATTTTTTCGCATCACTTTGTAGAAATCTTAATAAGCCGCATTGTTCTAAAAACAATACATAGCCTTCAATATTATCTTTATCAATTTGTTTAAAATCTAAATTAAATATCTCAAGTTTATCTTCATCATCGATAACTAAATAATCAATTGATTCATCTCTTATAGCTATTAAAGATGGAATAGCTTTCAATAAATTAGGTTGTTGCTCAAATAATTTTAAAGCTTCTTCATAGATATTTTCTTTGCCAATTAAATAGTTCAATGTATTTAACTCTAACTCATATTCTTTTGTATTCGTTGTTACTTTATCCCAATTAACAAAGAAGTCCACTGTTTTATTTGTAATAGCTAGTGTGCTAATAAAATAATCTAACTTTTCTTTAGTATCTAACTTTTTATAATTAGAATAATTCAAGTTGCTCATTTTCATTCTCCAATCTTTTCTTACATATCTCTAAATACTCTTCATTTAAATCAATACCAATATATTTTCTTTTTAACCGTTTCGCTACAACACATGTAGTCCCACTACCTACAAAAGGATCTAGTATCACATCATTCTTTTTTGTTGTTGCTAAGATTAGTTTTTCAAGTAAATATTCTGGTTTTTGTGTCGGATGTTTACCAAAAGATTTTTCAGATGGTTTTGTTAGACCACCTGTAATAACATCTTTCATTTGTTTATCGTTATTTAATGACTTCATTAAGTCATAATCATAAAAATGCTTAGCTTTCTTATCGTCTTTTCTTGCCCATAAAATCGTCTCTGTTGAATGAGTAAAATACCTTCTAGATAAATTAGGTGGTGGATTTGTTTTTTGCCAAGTAATATTGTTTAAAATCTTAAACCCTTCTTGTTCTAAAGCTACACCTACTGAATAGATGTTATGTAATGATCCACAAATAAGAATCGTTCCATTTGGTTTTAATACCTCTTTACATAAACGTATCCATTCTCTATTAAAGGAATGCTTCTGTTCAAATGTTTCTACCTTATCCCAATGACCTTTATTTACTGAAACCATCTTTCCACCAGAATTAGAAAAACCATCATTTGATAAGAAATATGGTGGATCAGCAAAAACTAAATCCACTGATTCTTTTTCAATTTCTTTTAATACTTCAAAGCAATCACCCTGTGCTAAAAAGGAATCACCATCAACATAGTACTTATTCATTTTCTAGTTCCTCTTCATTACGATAATTACGTATGATTACTTCATTTACTTTACCCCTACCAGAAGCTTTAGAATTAATCATCCTAGTAGCTTCTACTATTTCAATGACTATGTTTGGTATATCTTGATATAACTCATGTATTAAAGGCACATCAGAATTAGACAACATGATATAACACCCTTTATTAGATAAAGAAACAAAACAATCTCTTAAACGTATTTGTTCTTCTAGACCAAAGCCTTCATGGGTATAAGATGTAAATGAAGAAGTTGCTGATACTGGTGCATAAGGTGGATCAAAATAAACAAAGTCACCTTCTTTTGCATCTACTACTGCATCTTCAAAATCACCATTTAAAATGCTTATATGATGTTCATTCAAATACTTGCTTATCTCACTTAATAATTCTTTGTCTAATATAGTAGGATTTATATATTTCCCATATGGCACATTAAACTGATTCTTAGAATTCACACGATACAATCCATTAAAACAAACCCTCAACATATACATAAGTCTTGCTGCTTTTTCTACAGGTGTCATATTATCTATACGACCATCCCTATCCGCATTCCTAAGTTCAAGATAATACTCTTTATGATTTAAATCTTGGTGATTTTGTAACAAGACAAATAAATCATGAAGATTATCTTTAATTGATACATAAGCATTAACTAAATTATCATTAAAATCATTGATTGTGGCTTTAGTTGGTTGGACTTCAAAAAATAAAGCACCACCTCCTATGAAAGGCTCATAGTAGTGATTATATGACTTTGGCATTCTTTCTAATAACTCAGGCAACAACTGTCTTTTACCACCAGTCCACTTAGTAAAAGGCTTTAATTTATATGACATAAATTAAAACCTCTATCTAAACATAAAGAAAAAAATTTAGATCTAAAAGTTAGTTCATTATCAAATGAACCATTTAAATCTAAGGCTTTATATATTTTACTATTAACTACAGAGCTATGATCTGTTTGTTTGTTTGTTTGTTTATTTATAAGCATTTTAAAACAACCCCTTTCTTAAAACAAATGATTTTACTCTAATATTTGTATTAAATACCCAGTAAAATCACTATCATCTAAAACAATTATTTCTTCTTTGTATTTTTGTTCAACTCTAGTTAAAGCTTCATCTTTACTATCACCTTCAACATAAATAACTCTTTCTAAAGTCTCAGTAACTACTACTTTATATAGCATTTAAAACACCTACTTTAACGATCTATATTATACGATCATCACACTTCTAATACAATTAAAAGAAACAACTTATTTAGGACAAGGGTATAAGTTAACTACTACTTCATTAAAGTAATACTTTTCATAATAAATATCAGCATCTTTCTTAGCCATTAACAACCAAGTACCTTCTTCAATTATTCCTTCTCTTTCTAAAGTTAAATAATCAATAAGTTCTACTACTCTAGTAATCATTTGGTCATTATCATAGAGATAATCCAAATTGTATGATGCTAAACCTTTAGTAGCAGACCATACAGTATAATAAGCTTTCTCATTCATAAAAAAATAACACCACCTTTATAAGATGATGTTATTATATCGATCATTAACTTTAAATTATTAGATAAACATAAGATAAACAGTCTATACTAATATTTCATTAAATATCGCAACATTTTCATTGAAAATCTAATCACATTAATTGCATATCCATAGGATATTTATCAAAAAAACGATTAATCATTAAGTATAAGTATTAATCGTTCCTTATTTTGATATCTATTGTAGAATGTTAAAGCCACAACAATAAATTATGTATGATCTATATTAAAACCTTCTTGTCTTAATTTTGGAATTACGTTATTTACTAATATTTTACATTGAGCACTACTAGGCAAATTTCCTTTTGCTGCAGGCATTAATATAGCTGTTTCTTTTTCTGTCAAAAGGCCTTTTGGTTTTATAAATTCTAACGCTTCACTCCATTTTTCATTACCAACTACTGTAACTCACCTTTTTGTTATTTTGAACATTAGATAATATAATTAAATTACAGTCAAATAATAAGATAATACAGATGAATCATATCAATATTCTATGACATTTTTTTAAACATAATCTTTAATATTACTAAACGTTCATCCACTTGATAATGATATCTTTAATATTTTCGCTATCGATTGAACCATTCAACTCATCTTTAGTGATAATTAGGTTCCCTAACTCTTCCGAAATATTACACTTTTCATAGTTTTCCTTCTTTTTTTTCCAGTGTTCAACATAAGATTTTACCCCCAACATACCAAGATGCTCCAGGTAACCAACTTTTCCCTGATAACGGAGTGTGAAGTCCGGAATATAGGTGGTTGAATTAACATTTAGTGGTTCCTCATAAGAGTAGTTTATCCCTAAACTATGTAGTGTATCAGCTACAATGACTTCTGATTTTGAACGTACCATTTCTCCATTTGCAGTTCTATGAATGAGATTCTCTTCAAAGTAACGTTTTTGTTTATTCTTTACAATTTCTATGATATTTGGTTTCTCGAATAAATCAGTGTAACGCTGCTTTGTATCTGAGTACCAATCATTTGAATACAGAACTAATTCTTCAACTGATAAATCGCTTAGAATTATAAGCTTTTCCTTTTGTCTTGAAAAAGCCGTATACAGCAACTCTTTTGTAATAAATGAATTTGCACCATTAATTACGACAATCGTCTTTTCAAATCCAGAACCTTGTGATTTATGTACTGTCAATGCATAAGCAAGTTCTAATTTGGAATCATTATTCTCACTGCCAAAATCATTTTTTGTATATGAGAATACTTTACCTTCATACGAAGAAAATCTGAATTTATACCACTTTTCGTTTTTATCCTTTTTTCCATAGTGTTTTGGATAATCACACATTATTCCAATTTCCCCATTTGAAATGTATGCATCACCACTAGAGCTTCCGTCATAGTAACTAACTTCTCCATTACGATTTGATATGACTTTATCACCAAACACAATATTTTGAATAGACTGCGGTTTATTTTTAGAATATTGATATTTTTTCCATTTATCAACAATATCTTGTCTGTATTCTCGATGAATCACATCGTTTATATATGCACTGCCTATTCCGATATATTTAGTCGGAGATAGAATTTGCCAATTCTCAACATATTCCCCAGTAGCATAATTAATATATTGATCTTTCTTACTGCCTCCAAGACTTATATTAAAACCATCAATATCGTTTACATCTTTCATTTCAGTTATATCTACTATCTCATTAAGTAGAATAGAATCTATTTGTTCTTGATCATTATAGTGATAAAACCTAAGTCTATTATCCAGGTTACCCGAATTAATATTGTAAATGATATCTTTGTTTATATCATTCGAATTAGAGAACAATTGAGCGAATAATAGGTCGTCTCCACCAATAACTTGACGCATCTCAGTTTTTAACTCTGCTATGTTTTCTGGACGATTTTTTTTAAAAAAGTCAATAAGATCAACAAACGGTCTTCCTGCACCAATAGGCGGCAACTGATTAGGATCTCCAATAAATATTATTCTTTCAGCATGGGCATCAACCAATTTCAATATTCCAGCGAACATATTTTCTGTAAGCATAGAGCTCTCATCAATAATTACTGTCTTAGCAATGCTTGAACTAGACTTCGTAGGCATTTTATACTTGAAAGTGTTCCAACTAAAACCATCTGATTTAATGAGAAATTGTGCAACTGTCATAAAATCAGCTGTTACACCAGTACTTTTTAATGAATTTTCTAATTGAACTCTAGCTTTTCCAGTAGGAGTCAATGCTAAAATTCCACCATTAGAAATTTCATTTACTGAAGAAAAGATTCCCAGTGCAGCTGTTTTACCTGTACCTGCTCTTCCTAAAAGTACAGATATTTTTGCCGATTCAAGTATCGATAAAGCATTGGCTTTTTCTTCTCTTGCATTTTCATCGTTTTTTTCATTTCCTGGTTGAAGTTCACCAAATCTTGAATCAATTTCTTCTTTCCAAGGTATATTACTCTCAAATCCATTTTGAATTCTTGCTTTTGCCACGCTTGAAATCATTTCTTTATAATCATTGTATTCTCTTAACTTTAAATATCTTTCAGACTCATAAACAACTATATCACCGAGTTGCAAATATTCTATTAATCCGTCTATTTTTTCAGAACTGAAATCTGTCTTTCTATCTAATGGTAGACATTCTATATTTAAAATGACTTCACCGTATGATAATAAAGTATGGCCTTTTTCTGCTGCCTTTGACAATACAAAAATAGCCATGGCTCGAAATCTTCGTTTATCTCCTTCGCCTCTCATTATTGTCGGCACTAGATCAGGATTCGTTTCATTGACATATTCATTTGGGTACATCGCATTATCAATTTGTGAAATTGTAACTACAAGCTCATCTTTTTCACTTCTTGTTAGTTCGTATAAAAGATAAGGATTTTCAATAATATCTTTTGCTCTTTCTTTATACTCATTCCATACATAATCAGCTTGGGTATAGTTAAGATTAATTCTACACAATAATTCAAAAAGTTGCGCTTTTTTCTCGTTTCTTAATAGTCCATTGTATTCATTCTCATAATCAATAAATTGCTGGTCGAGAATAACATCACCAATTTCTTTTTTACCAGAAAAAAACAAATTAAGTTCTGTAAGAAGTCCATGTACTGAGTAATCGATATAATGAGCGATATCAAAACCAAACTTCAATTTGAAAGCAGATAACATAGCTCCAAGACCAGGATAAAAACCTCTTTGTAACCATACACTTTTTAATTGTTGAGAAACATATTCTAATTGAATATTGATCCAGTTTTCATTGATAGATTTTAAATTAAGTGGTTTTAGGTTTTCTAAAACTGTTTTAGCTTGATTAAGAACATCTATCGCAGCATCGTAACTTACCCATTCGGCTGCATAAGAAAACTCATCACTAAAGCCTTCTGGCGCAAAAATTGTTACAGTTGATACATCAAATTCAGCATGTTCTTTTGAATATTGTGCAATTTCAATATATGGCATCAAAAAACCTTGTTGTGTGTTTTCCCGTATCGAATGTTTTGCATTTGTTTCCCATAAATAATTTTTTTCCTGACTAGTACCATCAGTTTCATATTCATGAATACTTACTTTTTCAGTTAAGTTTCCAATACCTGCAATAATTCTTCTATTATCATCAATGAAAGGAACTTGTTTAAAGTATGGAAAGATTAATGACTCATTTGGACGAATTCCTGAAAAGAAATAATCAAATATCCCTTTCTGAGAATCTCCATGTGATACCCACGCACTTTTCCATTCAAGCATATCTTCTGTTTTCTTTAAATCAAAATAGAAATTATAGAGTTCGGATTTTTTTACGGCTTTGTCTGTTAGAGTCCAAGAAAAAGGGCGTAATATAAACGAGAATGGTTCTAGTGCAAAAGTCGTTTCTACAAAATGCTTAAAATTTTTATTTCCTTTACTATATGGGTGATCCATTTTCAACAGCATGGATCTATCGCTCATAAATGCAGCATTTTCAGTAATCCAATGTTGCATATTTAATGGTCCTATAGCTTGGTATTCTTTACCTTTATTTTCTTCCTCATATTCTAAATCACGATATTCAGCTATATTTGGTATGACTTGCGCTGAGATATTGAGCTTAGGATTAATGTCTACTTTTCCAGAATATCCATTATCTTTCCAAGGAATCCTTGTAGAGTAATGTTGTACATAGTTATTATCCATTTAGTACATCCTTTCCTGTTTTCTAATCATTTTAATAAGTGTATCTTGTCACTATATAAGCAGTTAGAAGTTATATAAAATATCTATATAAATTTGACAATCTGTTTTACATCTCTCAGAATAGCATTTAAATTTAAGTATTAACGATCAAGATTTAGATTATTTAATAATTTATATAATTCCTTAAGATCCTTATCCTTTTCAACAAAACCCTTATACTTATCAATTATTATATCCACGGTATTTAAATAATCGTTATGAAACTTTTCCTCTATATTAGAATCTATGAAACCAAAAGTACGTCCATTAAAGACACTTTTATTTATTATTTTGTACTTTTTTTCAGATTCTTCTTTTACTGCTAAATTCTCAAAGTAAAATCCCGTTTTAATGCTGAACGGGATTTTTTATGTTTAATTATATTTTTTTTATGAATATTTGTCTGGGTTGATATAGTAATTCTTAATATTTATA
>Ga0268261_10002402_pt1 | contig 13396 bp, 7 predicted proteins | sample TergutNc150P1_FD_190353 | JGI IMG/M metagenome (GOLD analysis project Ga0268261, IMG submission 190353) | Nasutitermes corniger P1 segment gut microbial community from laboratory colony in Florida, USA - Nc150 P1 (SPAdes) (version 2) | ecosystem: Host-associated > Arthropoda: Insects > Digestive... | reverse complement strand
GAATCCCACCGGGGCATGGATATTTGTCTGTTGTGAGTGTCGTGTGTTGTCAGGTAGAGGTCTCTGCGACGAGCTGATTACTCGTCCAGAGGAGTCCTATTGACTGTGCTGCGTCGTTGTATGTGATCTAGAAACATCAAGAATGGGTGCTCCATATATATATATGACATTAGTCGCCTAAGGGTTAATCTAAGCAAAATTTAATTATTTTACAACATCTGGCAGCATGATGAATGTAATACTTTAATGGGACACATGTTCATAATTACGTTACAGAAAAATTTTATTCCTTTGGTGAAAACAATAAATTTGTCAATACTATTGAGAATCCCTGAGCAAAACCACTTGTCGTATTTCTGTCTAATGATCTAAGTCTAATTATTAATGTGTCTGACAATGGTCCATTACAATAAATATGACTATTGTGGACAATATACATTATCTTCGGTTTTTCCAAATACAATTAACATACTGGAATGAACCCCTCAGAAAGAACTTGTCTTAACCACTGGATGCCGAAAGAAGCTTTAGAAAAATTGTCAATAAAAATTTTACAGGGATCATGGAATATGAAAGTTAAATGGATGGGAATGAATGAGATTGTTTTCAAAACCAACCACGTGCCCTGTGGTCAAAATGTCAATACAAGACATGATCAAGATCTTCATGATTTGTGACACTATGTCTATAACATTCCCTGTGAATGTGGTACGAATGTCCCTGATGGAATAGGCAAACCACTGCACATGCATCTCAGTGAACACCTTTATAATCACAAATAGGGGTAGATGGAAATACCAAAATTAGCCCAACATGTGCAAGAATAAGCTGGAATGAAGGTACAGTTGTGCATACTGAATCAACTAATGAATGCAGAACATACAAAGAATACCACCACACTGCTTTTGTGACCATTCTTAGAGGCCAATCTTTTCTGTAAGCTTCCCATTTTGGATTCTCCTTATCAGTGAAAAAGTCAACAAGTTAGAGGGCAGTTTCATTTAACCTGCCTCTTTTAGTATTATACTGATCAATATGGTTATCCTGTATAATTGCAAATTCTGTTCTTCATTTCCACTGAACTCTTATTTTGTAGGTGTTTCTAATGTCGGATGGATTCTAACTCTATAGAGATACCTGATTTTCATTTTTTTGTGCTCTCTGTATAATTTTTACTGGAAAGTTTTCTCCTCTCACTTCCTGCTGACAACAGATGCTAGCACTATGCATACTCTGGAAAACTCCTTTCAGTGTCCAGGGATTGACAACAGCTCTTTTGAAGGGTCCCAACTAAGCAGGAACCTGTATACCCAGTAATTAAAGCATATCCATTTTGCGAAATGTTGTGTTGGTAAACCACAAGACTGTGGATAATGTCCAAAATAAGTCATGTTTATTACATATGCATCAGTCAACATAAGAATGGCCCTTTAAATTCACCCACACCAACAGAGCCAGCAATATTCTATAATACTCCCAGTCACTGGCCAAAATACATACTTTACTCAGCTGCCTCTACCCCACCATTCTAGTGGCACAATGCTGCAGTCAGTGGCACCATTTGGCACACCTAACAAATATCAGCTGCTTAAAATACAAATTAAGTGTGGTGGCATGACTACAACCTGTATTTAAATTTTGAAAAAGACAAAAGTTTGCAGTTTACTAATGATATATGATATACATATATATATATGCCTACTACACACCAGAGCTGGGGTTGGTACAGCTTATCACATAGTTTACAGTCGTACCATTCCGAACTCCTATGGTAATAGTAGCCTTCAATTGTAGCTGCAGATTTCTGAAAGCAGATGTAGTAAAAGCCTGCAAATGATGCTCCATTAATATCCTTGATTGTGTGGTCAGGCACAAGAAAATGCTCTTTCCACCTCATAAACACGTAGTCTGTTGTTTTCAGGCCTTCATAGTCGAAACTGTCGGAATTGAATGTTTTTGCATACTGGTAGAAGGATCCAAATTTGCTCTGTTAGAAACAAAGTTGCAAAATTAAAACAGAGCAGTAATGAGAAAAAATTAAAATTGTTTTCTACAGTTCCTATGTGCACTTCATGACTCTTCACTGTAATTCATTAGAACAGAATGTTACTTACACAAGGGGCATTTGCAGAATTTGGAATTTTCAAAATGTCTATAATAAAGGCAATACTCTATTCTTTCTGTACGCACTTGTACCATTTTTATCCCAATCTGTTAACTTTTACAACAGTGAGGGATAAAATATGTGTGGATTTATTATCCTACACATCAGAATAGGAAGACTTCCTAAAATAATCACAACACATAAAACAGCAAACTTATATACAGGCAACTGTATGAGAAAAAGATATACCAGGATTACATCCACAAAGTCCTCATCGTTTTGCAAGACAACCTTCAGCACAAGTCTCAGAAACCTTAAGGTCTTCCCATCTCAGTCACTTGACTGCAGCTGCTATGTAAGCAGACAAATACTGACACGTCCACTGCTCTGACTCCAAAAACACAGTAATCTATATGCAAAAGACTTCATGCCCTCTTCTAACTTATGACATCAGCCTAGGCTTCCTTAAATTACCTGTGTCTGAATATTGAGACTTTGGTGAATTATTCCTGCTATACACTATTCCCAGATGTCTTCCTTCATCTACATAGCTTAAAATACAGAATGGTTTGTACAGCATCTTACCATGATAATGAAAACATTCATTATTTTAGCCTCCAACATTAAAATGTGTGTACATATCATTGAATTGCATAGAGAAAGGCAAGCCTGCATTTCTAATGTAATTTCTTATCAGCAGAATGCCCTATCCAATTCTTTTCATAATTTTTATTTCAAAAACTTCCATATGATGGTGTACATCCACAGTAACATATAATTACCATCAGTGCAAAGATATAAAATGTTAGCTTGAACTATTCAGAAATAGAGGAATAACTTGCCTTCATTGATTTCATCATACAACAGACATGTTTAGATTGTTTCTAAAGCAAGAATCTATTGCATAGCATGGAATAAAGAGTTAAAAGTAGTTCAGCTGAATGATGTCCTGAAAGTTTACAATGTCAAGATCTTGTATTGGGTACCATCTCCAAGTTGCAAATTTTATCAATAAGATAACATAGACATAGAATGTGCAGGATATGGTTCCAGCTGTGTGTGCAACTTAATCTCCATTTTTATATGTCATCTGATATATATGTATCAGCTGCTGACAGAATTTAAAATGACCACATATAGCCATTAGCCATTAAATGACAGTTTTTCTGCTGTGGTCAAAACACCATTCAGTTTAAATATCCATTGTGGGACAGGGTTTTCCTGTTTGAACAAAAAAAAGGCTGTACACTTCATGGGACGTTGTCCTGCTAGCCCATTAAAAGCTAAAATTCAAACACATGGTTGCAATAAAACAATCCTTTATGACCAACGGCAAAAGCCACCACTGAGGGGATATGCTGTCCTGTAAAAAACGCTCCCAGCTGCAATACACAGAGGCATTTGTTTGGGTTCACGTAGAGAACATTGCACTAAACCCTGAGGACACATACCTGACATTCTGCACAATATTACAACTATATGTACCCTGATTTGAATTTATTAGTGGTATTGGTCCTTATAGTACTCGGCACTGTACATTTTTTGTGGGCATGCATGCTCAGAGAAAAAATGTATTAATTATTACATGTCATGCCACTAAAGAAAGTTTTAATTTCCTTCAGTTTGTCACTCTAAATTCTCTGTGTCATGTAAGGTTATGTCACAATAATTCATTTCAGTGAATACAACCAACCATACTGGTAAGCCTTCACTTCAACGATATCCGCTTGTTCCCATTACTGTCACCTTTCTCAGCAGTCTACACTTTTGACTTAGTATTGTTCCACAATTTGCTTCAAGATTGTGTTTCTGGCATAAAACAACAAATATGGGGCAACACTTATATGTCTGTCCATGTCTGCCTGTCAAGAAAGTTATTTGTCACTATAGCACACCATATTTTTAGACTGAATATGGGGACAGACAATCTTGGTCTCCAGATATGAAGAACAGCTGTAAATATACTGCATGAACAGTCATGCATAGCCAAAAAGGAGTGATCCTCCAATTTCGCAGTAGAGTGCCGGACTAACAACAACTATTAGCTATGTTCCTAACAATTGCAAGTTTGGTTACTGCAGTTTGTACTGGCACATCTTTTAAAATATGTATACAAAAAGGATGAACTATTATGAGTTATATGATATAATGCAAAATACGCATTCTAATCCATATTTCATCCACCTGTTATCTCAAACCAGCACCTAACTTCAGCTTCCATAACTTTGAAATGTTTATCCTATAGAAAAATAAGGAAAGCGAAAACACAAGAATGATCTTATTTCAGCAGCAGCTGCTAGAGAAAAATACAGTGACCAAATGTGATTGCGTCTTACGGTTTCCATTCCAAAGCGAAGCATTCCACTTCATGTGTACAAAAATTCACATCACTGCATTGGCTTACCCAATGTTTCTTGTCTACATCTTCATCTGCATCCCACTTTCTTGTTAAGAATGGATATTTTTTACTAATAATTTCGCCATCAAAAAATGTCGTAAGGGTAGGAAATTCTTCTGTCAGTCCCTTTATCTTGAGATATCCGCAAAGATACGAATTTTCTTCGTCCACGTGCTGTAATAGAAGGATATTTACTTCTGCACTTAAGTTGTCGTTTTAGCTTCTGTGCTCATGTGAAAATATCATGGTCAGAGTAAATACGATAAACTAACCTGCAAAACTACTTCAACTTCGTAGCTATTTCCCTTAGACTTTTGGTGGCCCTGGAACTTTGAACCATTATACAGTAACGATCGTGTGACACCAGGTTGCTTAGAATTTGCCGGAGGCGGCGGAACTATATCTACTTTAACCGGCATTGTGTCATTTATGCTGACGAATGGAAACACCTCTATATTTCCAAAACTTCAAAATTTATACGTTATTTCCACTAAAGATGGCCGTATTTCACTAAATCTCAAACCCCAAGTCATGATGGGCCAATACCCGGCGCGACTTTTAAATTATAAGCCTCAAACCCAGACGCATTTGTCAATTGCGTGTTTGTGCAACTGATTTCTATGTTATATTAATTTTTTATTTATAGCGTTTATTTTTCGAATTTTACAATGGTTTATTCTTTTCAGATATGTTGTTCAGTGCTAAATGTTTTGTTAAAACAAGAAAACTAAGATCACAGAATACCACACAGCAGATTACAGTCATGGCGGACATGAATGAGATAAATATGCAGGACGTGAAGAAAAATAGTACGACAGTACGGGGTAATAAACAGTGGGTTCGTCTAAATGTTGGGGGCACATATTTTTTGACAACAAAAACAACACTTTCGCGTGATCCTAACTCGTTTCTCTTCAGGCTTTGTCAAGAAGATTCGGATTTGATCTCGGACAGGGTGAGGTAACAACTGTTTAGCACACAAGATTTGTAAAACCGACCTTCTGTTAATAGATTTGTGTATGGATTGTATTAAATGTTTCAGGATGAAACAGGGGCGTATCTCATTGACAGGGATCCTACGTACTTCAGTCCTGTTCTCAACTATTTGCGACATGGGAAGCTTGTGATAAACAAAGATTTGGCAGAAGAAGGTAAGTGCAGACCAGTGTTGCATTAGAAGTGCGCATTGTTGAGTCTGTCTCATATTTCCTACAGAAAATGATTGTGTCTTGTTTAAGGCGTTTTAGAGGAAGCTGAGTTCTACAACATAACGGAACTTATCCATCTTGTGAAAGAACGCATTTGTCACCGAGATACACGACCATTAAGAGATTCAAAGAAGCATGTATATAGAGTATTACAGTGTCATGAAGATGAACTTACACAGATGGTCTCCACCATGTCTGATGGGTGGAAATTTGAGCAGGTAAACGTTTATGAAAAGCATGTAAAGTTAAAGTGCAATCACATCATGACAGTCTCCGAGGAGTGACTGAGCTGAGAAGATCAGTTTGTATCCATATATTAATTTATAGTAAAATAAGAGCCGCGGTTCTTCTTATTGTCAACTAAGCTAACATAATGTGTTCCTGGCCAAAGCAGACTAAATATTTCATTACCCGTTATTGTTTGGCCTTTAAGTCCCAACGTAGTGGTTGATGGCTGGGGCTTATTTCATTTTAAATGTTTATTTTTGCACATGTTTATATTACACATTGTATTTCATACTTCTATGAAACTAAAAGATTCAAATAGAAAGATACACTTAAGAATGCATCCGTATACCCATGCTTGGTGTTTTGAAATAGTCTAAACCACTTTTACTCAGCTTTGTTTAGGATCTTTTTTAAATTTGTGCATTTTTAGGTAATGTTTTAGTCTCTAAAATTATATTGGATATATGTATATATGGGTTATGCTGTGCTACTATATTTGGAGTCTGTTGTAGATGAGTATGTTGTCCATTTTCCTCACCAAATTGTTCATATTCCTTGAATGGCCGACTTGTCTGGGTGGTAAGATCATTGAGTTCATATTACTTCTTTAAATTCAGTGGTAGAAAGGAGTAACACAAACAGAATTTTATCAAACTTGATAGTGCTTTGTGAGACAAAAGGTAAATTTTTTTCATTGTTCATTTATTCATTCTTGATTTTTTGTGTTTTAGTTTCATGCATGTGTCTGGGAATTGTTGCGGATTTAGACACACTGGGCTTTTTACACTGTTGGTTTTTCTCTATGGTGAATAATTGTGTTACTTCCAAGAGCATAGGTATGGCTACAAAGCAAAAACAGGCTGAAACTGCAGCCTGATAATAGAATCTGACATATATGAACATTTTTCAGAAGATGAAAACATTTTACAGCGTGAAACTGACAGTGACAAAGACAATGTTATTGACACAAACAGTGCATAGTAGACTGACACTATATACTGTCCACCTTCTGCACCTGTAATCCACAGGTTTACAGGGGTTCAAGTGGTTTACAACATGAGGCACACAATGCTACTGAAGACTCAAACCCCCTTAGCATTTTCATGCTCTCCTTGAAATTGTGCGCGTCTTGGTTGAAGATACAGATAGATATTGTCTACAGTACTTGGCATATTGGATGAAGGACCCTGCCCACTGCCTGAGTGACTATCCAAGGAAAGTACTGGCCCTTATCACATGTTCTGCAGCTGGGACAAAATGGGAGCTATGCAGGAAAAGATTCCTGCTTGACACTAGAATAGATTTTTATACCCTTGTATAGACATACACTGAAATGAGACAAATTGTACCATATACTTAGATTTCTACATTCCAGTGATGGCAACAGTGAACCTGACAGGGCAGATGAAAATGAGACTGGTTTTGGAAAATGAGAACCATATTTGATAAGCACATTGATGCATGTGCTAAATATTACAGCCCAGCTAAACATTTGGCAGTTGATGAAATTATTGTTCTCATCAAAAGTATGGGCCCCTTCCAACAGCATATGCAGTGTGATGCATGAAATGATACTTAATTGAAAGTGTAAATAAAAGCTCAAATATTCATGCAATGAAAGGTTCTGCTATATATATGTGAGTGCAGCAGTTCATGGAGATGTTAGGATGCACATGCATCATGTGCTAATAACATGAGAAAACTGTTGGGCCATTTCCCTCTGGTATGCAAGAGGTGGCAGATAAGGGAAGACTTACTGTGCAACAGATCTTGCAAACAGTGCTGTTTCTTTTTGCAGTAACAAAAAGTATTGTAAAAATGTAGAGACCGTTTTGTGCTCATTTTGGTATGTATTGGACCCCGTCTCCAAAAACTATTTGCAGACGTGCTGCACATGTATATAACTGATAGAGCATTGCAGCTGTGAGAGTAGCAGTGCAAAGAAACCTGAGAAAATCAACTACGAATGCTGCAACAATTATGGATGCCTTGACAACCTGCGCAGTGAAGTTTGCATGACAGTTTGCTCCTGTATTTGTACAAAACAAGTGTTACAGGAACTCGTTGCCTGTTCTAACAGACTGCAGTTTGCTGTGTGGGCAGACCACGAAGAAATCACAGTGCATAATGTGTGGTTCTCCGATGAAGCGCATTTCCACTTGGATGGCTTACTGAATAAACAAAGTGTGCGGTTTTGGGTTCCCAGAAATAAACATTTGCTCACCAAGAAAATGCATCCTTCATTTAGAGTTACAGTAAGCATTGCAGTCTCTACCAATGGATTAATTGGACTGGTTTTCTTCAAACTGAGAATAGTGGACACTATCTGAGCATGATGCATAAGTTTTATGTCTCAGCTTATTGCTACTGGTTTGTCATTAAATACCCAGTGGTTTTTGCCAGATGGGGTGACACCACACACAGAAAACATTGTTTTGTACTTCCTGAATGTAACATTTTTGACACAGAAGTGACTTCCCACCATTATACTACTCACAATGGATGTGAACAGAACACTATTGTGGACATTTAACTCCTTTAACTTTTTACTTTTTGGGTTAACTTAAGAAAAAATTATCCTCAAGAAAACCAGTATCACATCATGGAACTGAGGGCCCTGATTTTTTAAACATGGTGAACATGGTGATGTATGCTGGCAAGTGATCAGAAATGGAGGGATCCATTTTTCTGACATTGCAAGGCCAAATGGCAGACATGCTGAACATATGCTCCATAAATGACAAACCTCCGTTAATTGTTTTATTGAGTTCATAGATAGGTATATGTAATTGTATGAATACTGAACATTTTATTTAAACTTTCAGTCAAGTGTCATTTTTGCATCATCCTGTATCACTGAAACACAACCAGTTTGGGATAAATACTTACAACCTCTGTGATTCTACAGGTTATGTTGTACAATGTGACAGGATATTTAGGTAAAGAGAGGAAATGTGGACTGCACACAAACACAAGGAATATAACAGAAGTCTTTGTTGAATCATTATTTTTTCAGTAGCATTTTCTTGATGAAAGCATTTGTTGAATCAGTATTTTTTTAATAGCATTTTCTTGATCAAAGCATGAGGCACAAGGGGTGTGGATATTACAAAAGGGGTCATGAAACACGCACGTGTATTTGAAGGGTCTTTATGCATATCTGTTTCACTTCAAAGCTTTGTGAAACAACAAAAAAAGAATGGCTGCTTGGAGATGTCTAGATATAAATCATGACTACTGTAAAATTCGTAAGAATATTAGTACACAATGCTCTTCCACAGGAGTGGACATTCAGTTCAAGGTAAACCTCAGATAATGTTTGAGCTTATAGAAAGAAAAGAAGCATTCTAGATGCGTATAGTGATCAAGTGTTTCATTTTCATAGATGCAGAAAATTTCAAAAATATCTTGATGTAACAGGACAGTGTTATCCATTTTGGGCATAAAGATATTTGGTACAGGACAGCATTGCCTGTTTGGCCAACCAAAGTTATTTGGGGTTCCATTTGGCCTCCCTGCCCTACTTTCTGCTGCTTACCATACTCATTGGTGCCAGTATCACACAAAAGAACTTTTTGATTGCCCATTTATTATTTGGTTGGACCACACGCCTTGGGCAGAAAGCATTGTGGAGGTCAAATGCTTATTACCTTTGTGAAAGAAATGGACTGATTGTCACCAACTCATGGTTCAGGAAGCCTAAGAGAAAACTGTACACCTGGAAGGCACCAGGAGACGAGTCGACATCAGCTGGACTACATACTTGTGAAGCATCAATTCAGAAACAGTGTGAAGGATGTGCAGACACTGCCTGGAGCAGATATTGACTCTGACCACAACTTACTTGTTGCCAAGATCTGCGCCAGATTGAAGAAAATTATAAGATTACAAAAGAGAAGACCAAGATGGGATTTGGAGAACTTATATGCTCAATGACAAAGAGTGCAGCATACTCTAGAAGAGAAGCTCAGTGCAATTGGTTGTGAAAGTCGGAATGTCAAAGTGCAGTGGAACAATAATATAAGGAATGTGTGTTAGATACTAATCAGTGATGTGGTTGGGAAAGTAGAGAAGAGAGCAAGAAAACCATGGATTACACAGGAAATGATCATTAAAATGGATGAAAGAAGGAAATGGAAGAATGTCAACGCTAAAGAAGACAGGAAGAACTACAGGAGGATGAGGAACAAATTGAAAAGAGCCACAGATAATGCCAAAAAGGAATATCTTGAGAACATATGTAACGAGATTATGGATTTTCAGAGACCAGGACGTTATGGTTTGATGTACATGAAGACAAAAGAACTAGGCTGGAAGGAGGCCCAAGGTATTCAAAATATTGGCATCAAAGACTCCCAAGGGAGTAGAATAGTAGATCAAAATAAAGCGCTGAAAAATTTGGGAGAATTATATTACAGAACTATACAATCGACCTAATTGACCAGAAACACTAGAAGTCAAACCTGAAAAGGAAATAGATGCAGATGAGAAAGACCCATATATTTTGCAAAGTGAAGTGGAAAAATGTTAGGTTTGTCTTGTTTCACCAACAAAGCCATCAGTATGTTTCCTGGCTGGTGTATAATCCTAACAGAGTAGTAACCTTTGACGATAGCCTTCAAAAGTTTCACACCTAAGATTCTCAGAGCTTCCTGTTTGTTTTTGCTTTGGTTATATATTTCTTACATAATTGATCTGCCCCTTATGAAGCTGGATTTGACTTTTGGGATGTGGTTTTTCTTAGCCTTGTAGGTCTTCTGAACCTTTGTAAATGGGTGTGCTATATAGTGCAGTTCTCCGTTCAGTTCAGATTGCCGAGGTCAACCTTCCCTTTATACAGGATCTTGATATATGCCATCTGGACTGACAGCCAGTGTACACAGCAGTTAATGGTCTGTGATGAGGGGGAATGAAGGTAATTCTTTAATTACTGGTGTCTAGTTTTGTGACTGGTGAGAAAACAACTGTAAGGTCTGAAAAGGAATCCGAAACACCCATTAGTGAAAATACAACTCCAGTGATTAAGGGGCATTTCCCTGTTGTCATCAGTACCAAAAAAAGTTAAAACTGAGTGATGGATATGGTAGATTCCTCTGAAATGTGGGTATCTGTCTCATTTTTCTTCTGGTGTTTGTCCAAGGGTATTGAGAGCTTTCTGTGTAAGCAGTTAAAATTAACTTTGCTCTGTTGTTTTGAGCTTAAAATTCAGGTTCAAATCTTGTGGTTGCTTTTATGTTTTAATTAGACAAAACTTCCTATATTTAATATACAGGGGTATGACCAAACAGCCACTCAGTTGCTCTGCTGTTGGGCAGCTAAACCTTCAACAGATTTTATTTGTCAGTAGCTGGTGTACCTGTTACCACTGTGAGTAAAGCAGATGCTGCAAGTCGTTAGTGTGATGATGGAACATATAGCAGAAGCTTCGCTGTTTATTGTAATCTAAACTGTTATTTATGGTGTATTATCTGGCAGTACCATTATTTTAAAGTTACTACTGAAGCAATATTTTTTCTTTCAGCTCATTAATATTGGGTCACAGTACAATTATGGTAATGAGGACCATGCAGAATTTCTTTGTGTGGTTTCGCGGGAGTATGGGACACCTGCACTTAACTCAAAAGAAACTGAACCAACTGACAGAGCAAAGGTGAAGAAATTTAATATTCATCAGTACTAATGGGTGTGGTACAGTGACATTCCAGTAGTATGTATTTACCAAACCTACTCTGTGTGGTCCATCAGAAACAGTAAGTGGATACGTTTGCATGAGAATGCATGTGTATAAACAATAAGTACAGGATTTATATGGACCAAACTTAGCATGCTGAGCAAGAGAATAACTGACACTTGGATTGTGAATGAGTTGAATTTTAACCTTTCCTTTGATATGTTTTCCACAAGCATTGTTGACCATACCACACCCAGGAAATTGTGTGTCCAAATACCAGGGAGGGAGTACATTAGTGGAATGCAAGTTATCACACTGACACATAACAGAAAACTGGTTGTTTTTAATGTCACATTAACAGGAAGTTTATCCATTGAAAGACTTGTGATAACTAAATGTACCACCTGCTGTAACATTTAAAAACTTTGCATTTTTCCACACAGTGTACTTATGTGTTTATTTGGTGGTCACGGTAAACACCCGTTATTTCTTAAAAAGCTGGTTTGTCTATGTGATGGACCCAGACTTTCTTCTTTGTGAGGAAGGAACTCATTGTTTATACATAATTTACGTGAAAATCAGTATCCAAAGGTTAAGGGCTCAGTAAAACCCAGTGAACTCGTGTGATTATCCATACTCATACTGTTCAACCTGCAAGTTATAATATTTAATTTAATTTTCTTTTCTTTTTATATTTATTAAAGATTTATTTTTTGTTGTGAACTGTGTCATATACACAGGTTTCTGCAAATTAATCTTTCATACCTCTTCCATTATTCCCATTATTTGTTTTCCAGTCTCTTTCTTGGCATCTCTCACACACCCTGTTGGTGGGTGATTGATGTGTTACAGTGGAGAGGTAAAGACTGAACATTTCCACCCCTCCTACTCTCTGTCTGGATACTAGTGTGATTAGCTCATGGTTCAGCTTGTAATGTTAATTTTGATCGTCATTGCCATACCATTATATTATTAACTAATTTATCACAGCCTTCCATCAAATACAACAGTATTATGAAGCATAATGCTCATTTTATTGTGCCCAGCATGTTTTGAACCACTCATTTCATTGTCAAGTTTCAGTACTTAGACTAATATTAAAATTTCTACAGCATATGGATGGTGTCAATAATTGGCACTATTAAAAAGAATAAATTGCAGCTTAAATGACTGTGTATTGTATGATGACAGTTAAAATATTAGTCAGTTTCCATTTATCTTCATTTTCATTCATCTGTACAGTATGTGCTTGTATTGTTATTGTACTAAATTTGCTTACCATCACTTTGGGCATGGTCTCCACCCTTGACCTGATTATATTTACATGTGTCTTATGCTTAATGTTTATTTATATCTATGTATATCTTATCAGGGTTGCCATTCCTTTGCTACTCCTACATTTGATACTGTAGACTTTTGTTATGTCTGTGAGTAATGTATTTATATGATTATTACATGAGCTTGGTTCTTCAGTGTCAGTAGTCTTGCTTTACTTTATAGTGATGAGTCTCATTATTGCGTAAACTAAAGCTGTCCTATAGGAATGTTTCTGTCAACTTGATTAGTGCTCTGGAAGTATGTTCTATTAACCCTTAGGCGACTAATGTCATATATATATGGAGCACCCATTCTTGATGTTTCTAGATCACACACGACGACACAGCACCGTCGGTAGGACTCCTCTGGACGAGTGATCAGCTCGTCGCAGAGACCTCTACCTGACAACACACGACACTCACAACAGACAAATATCCATGCCCCCGGTGGGATTCGAACCCATGATCTCA
>Ga0268261_10002401_pt1 | contig 13398 bp, 7 predicted proteins | sample TergutNc150P1_FD_190353 | JGI IMG/M metagenome (GOLD analysis project Ga0268261, IMG submission 190353) | Nasutitermes corniger P1 segment gut microbial community from laboratory colony in Florida, USA - Nc150 P1 (SPAdes) (version 2) | ecosystem: Host-associated > Arthropoda: Insects > Digestive... | reverse complement strand
AGGTAGAGGTCTCTGCGACAAGCTGATCACTCTTCCAGAGGAGTCCTACCGACTGTGCTGCGTCATCGTGTGTGATCTAGAAACATCAAAAATGGGTGCTCCATATATATATATATATATATATATATATATACGACATTAGTAGCCTAAGGATTAATGTTCTTCATGAAGCAGAAGTAGCCCACAGCTTAACTGACTGATTTCCTTACCCTGATACCAGGGATATCTAAAAGTACTATCTGTACAGCCTTTCTTAACCAAATGGGGCCACTGCCATGTAGAGAGATAAATAAAGAATATAAATATAGGAGACGAAAGCAGTGTCTTGTCTTTCAGAGCTGAAACATATAATATCTCTGAAAATTTTATATTGAAGCCTACAACACTGCTTCCATGCCAAGAGTTCATTTTTATTGAGTCAATTTTAGTTACATTACAACTTCTGTTACAGCTAGTCTGCCCCATTAATAAACCATAAATAATTTATTTACCAATATGACACAAAAATCGAAAAATTGTTGGCAAGATGCCAAACATATCAAATATCATTGAACAATCGGTATTTCAATAAAGATTCAGCTTAATGTGGCGGTTACATTTTCGCGCTGATGAGCCGTTCAGTACTTACAGGAAACAAAATTGTTTTGAAGTTTCAGATTTCTCCTAATATATGCTACCACTGGGGGGACAATATATTTCTCTCATTTTTGCTGTGAACTGCATTTACATCTAGGCTTCAAGGAACAAACAAGGAAACTGGTTCTGTTGTCTTTTGTGTTGGACCGTAATTTCGTAATAACCGATGGTATCTGAACCCAGTTTTTACACGCTTCTGCTAAATATTTCATAAAGAAAAAAATTTGAAAGTATTTGAACAGATATTAGAATGAGGTGTGATGCAAAATGCAACATAAAACCAGTTAACTGATTTTGTAATCAAAATATATATATATATATAATTTTTCTCAGTGTCCTTGCCCTATGAACTGGTGGTTAAGTTTAAAATCCTCTCAAACCTGATGACATCTCTCATTATGGTCGAAGAATCACAATGCATACACAATATCACAATTGTATCTAAATTATCTTATTAATGTTATTCATCCTGATGTGTTAATGGATACCAAGTAGTAGGAATTAGTTCATTCTAACACATCATTTATTGTCTAATTGACTTATATACAGGCCACATGTTTCGGCTCACTTGAGCCATCATCAGGCCTTTACCTTTACCTTAACACAGATCTAGTTTTTTTCTTTTACTGTTGGGATCCCAAGAGTTTTACAGTATTGAGGTTTATTGTTTACATGTACAGTTAAAATTAGGTTAAAACTGCATACTGTGATCTGTTAAAATAATGTGTTTACATGCTGTTAAAATGCCAAGTATATTATCCCATATTTAGTTATTTTGTGCTTAGATTGTACATTCGGGGTTCTCGTTGAGGTATCTTCCGTAACACGGCATGCAAACACATTATTTTAACGGATTGTAGTATATAGTTTTAACCTAATTTTAACTGTACATGTAAAGAGTACACCTCAATACTGTAAAACTCTTGGGATCCCAATAGTAAAAGAAAAAAATTTGGATCTGTGTTAAGGTAAAGGTAAAAGCCTGATGATGGCTCAAGTGAGCCGAAACATGTAGCCTGTATATAAGTCAATTAGACAATAAATGATGTGTTAGACTGAACTAATTCCTACTACTTTGTATCTAAATAGACTCACGACATTATGTAAACAGTGATGATGAGGGAGAAGAAAGTGCAGCAGTCAACACAAGATAGTACTTATACGGACAAGGTACGTAGTTCCACCTGTCTGTGACACTGATTGGTACACAGCGATATACATTATTAGGTATAGCACTGTAATATACGGAAAATTACGACAGTCTGCAACCCGTTGGTCTTGGAGGTGCGCGATAACACAGATTATTCAGTACTTGTAACCAAAAAATACGAAGACCTCGCCACCACCACCAATACCAACAGCAACGATAATTATGATGATGATGATGAGAGCAATGATGTTGATCATGATACAAGGCAAAAGTGTTAACCAAACAAATTTAACACTCAGAAATGTAGATTTCAGAAAAACAGGTAAGAATCACTTTAATTAAAAACGTGTAATCTTTAGGTGACACATTCCCGTTGTGCTCAGAGCAGTAGATGTATGTATTCAGTATTCTGTCATGTACAGCACAGACTTCCGCAGTAACTAGTTTCGGCATATTTACGAGCCATCATAAGACCTATTTATAATAACAGTGAAGAAACTGTACAGTCATCCATAATAACCTTTAAGACAGAGATCTTATTCTCCTGCAGAAGTATATAAAACCAGTAAAATTGCATATGATGGGTGAAAAGCAATGTAAGGTAGTTTACTAAAAAAAATAGTAGAAAAATATACATGAAAATTTATATGAATTGAATATTAAAAAAACAGGAATATTATTAATTTATTACACAGTTTATGTACATTTTTATATACATTTTTTAACTAATTTCTTTGATTATTTCACACTGTTTTATATCCATCAGATGCACTTTTACTGGGTTTTTATACTTATGTGGGAGAATGAGACCTCTTTCTCACAGGTTAAGTGGATGATTGTTGTGTCATCATTGCACTCATAGAAAATTATATATCACTCATATATTTGAGTTCTGACACTGTTGTTGCAAATAATATATATATATATATCTCATTTGCAACAACCGTGTCAGAACATAAAATGTGTGATTTTTCAGGAGAGACTTTTAAAGGTTTTGAAGTGTTATACTTTTCTATGAGTGCGACAATGACACAACCGCTCTCCAGCGGCGAGTTTTTGCGAACTGCGTTATGACACTGTACCTGTTGAAAAGTGCATCTGCAAACGTTTCTTTCTATACCAGTAACTCAAAAATACCAGATTTTGAGTTGTGACACTCTTGTTGCAAATGAGCGAGATATATATATATATATATATATATATATATACACACACACACACACACACAGACACACACACACACACACACACACACACACACACACACTGTAAGTGTACTTCTTGTGTTGCCTGAGTGTTAAACTTGGACCTATCATTCTAAGTGTATAACTAAGACTAAGACTGTTGGAAAATCCGGAGTTCAGGAGGTTATGTGGACGTATGGGGCAGGAATAGCAGGAGAATGAAGTAGATGGTAAAGTGAAGAGCTTTGTGTTGATAGTATACTTCACCAAATATTGTTAGGGCGACGGAAACCAAACATGATATTGGGTGAGACATTTCAGCATTCATAGGCAAATTACTAATGCTTTCACTTTGTTCACAAATCCGGAAGGGAAGGAGAATCTTCACACTCAGGCGTCGTTGCGAGGATAATATTAATATTGATCGTAAAGAAATTATGTATTAGTTTGTTCACTGGATTCAGTTACTGGAATACTGTTAGCTTTTCAAGACGGGTTTTTGTGCTGTGAATTTATTGAGTATGAGTTAAGGTGGATTTACCTTGTTATGTGGTCCGACACTCTGAATAAAAGATAACCTTTTGAACCCACCGCAGAAGAGACGCTTAATATCATGGCGAAATTAGGGTGTCACACCGGGAAATAAGGCATGTCACAAAATTTGAAAACTTTGTCCTGATTCGTGGATTTAGTAGAAGCTCGATCTAACAGTAATATACCTGTTGTGACATTAGCCCTTTACAGGGCAGTCGTTATATGCTTACCACATTCTTCAGCATTCAAAATACTGTCGTATACGACGTCGTCACATTATGTGATACTCGTTAGTTTCATCTCATAAGTTACATTTTATCCAAATCCCAAAATAACAGTTATATAACTTTACAACCGACATGTTCATTGACGTGATATGATACGATTATTGATCCATTCTAGTGTATACCCAGGCCCTCTCAACCGCACGAACTACTCTGTGTTTTTATGTACAAAATCTCTTTTACTTAAGGGCATATACAAGTAATATTTTTATTACAATTTTGCCATTGATTCTATTCCATTTTAATTAATATATTATTTTAACAAGGTTTGTAAACGATATGGGATCCCATAGAGTGGACACTTGTTGTACCTTGCCTGCGTTCTGTTACGGTCTGATGATGGCTGCATAGCGGCCGAAACATGTCACCTTAAGCTAACATATACTTTCTGATTAATTATATACATAGTTGTGTTTTGACGGTAATAAACATACCACTAAGTAATATAACACAACGGAATGGCTCGCATGAAATAACAGATAAGTCTTTGGAACTGAGACTCACTGTGTTTTCAGTGGAACAAAAACCGGCGATTTAAACAGCGGTGTATGAATATCAGGCTTTATGGGAAAATGAGATTTGTTAGTGCGTACTACAACGGAACCCCGTTTTGAAGTAGAGATTTTACGGAGAGCGTATATTATAGAAATCTTTGAAGCCCATTTTCTTGGAGTAGAGCATCTATCACCGACAGATGTGGACACTGATTTCTATTCCTACGACATTTACGAATTGAGTATAGAACTGCTGTTGCTGCTGGTAGAACCGTTATTGATTTGACGTGCGGAAAATAGCGTTCTTGTCCTGGTCCTTTGATCGTTTGATTCCCACAGGTCACAAAGAATGCACTCTACACTACTAATTTCTGATTTTCAAATTTCAAAAGATTCTTTATTCTGATATATGTAGTTGGAACTGTTAGAATAATTTATACAACTGGACATCGAGGTGGAGTATTTAGAATTTCTGCTTCATATTCGGGAGATCCCGGTTTCAACTTTCGGCTTGCGAACTGGCTATTCTGATGGAGCCATTTCACTGTTTATTCAATCTTTCCGAACAGTTACCGGAATAGCAGCGTAAATGAGACCGTAGTATTGCTTTCTTCATACAAAGCGTTACTCGCAAGCCATTCGACGCTGTATAGTCTCAGCTACCGACTACGTCGTTAGATACAAATTCCATGGAACGGAGTCTGTCTTGAGAGTCTTGTTCAGCTACTCATGGAATCCTTAGCATTATACGTATTCTAAAGGTTCATTACCATGTTCACAAAAACCCTCCACTGGTCCCAGGCTTGAACTTCATGAATGCAACTTTCCATTATAATTTTTTAGAATTTATTTTAATATTATCTTACAATTCTCGCCTAATTTTTTAAAGTGATTCCCTTCCTTCATTTTTTTTACATCAAAATGGTGTAGGAATATCTGTTTCCGCCCTTGTGGTCCGCGTGCCTCGCCCATCTCATCGGTCTTAATTCAGTATTTCTAATATTTGAAGATGAATGCAAATTATGAAGTTCCACATTACTGGGTGCTACCCACCCTTCTGTTGTTCCTTACTCTTAGGGCAAGATATTCTCGTCACCAACCTATTCTCGAATAACTCCCGTATTTGTTCTTTACTTTAGAATATGAAAAATCATACACCATAAAATTGCAGTAATAATGAGATCGTAGATTTATAGATGGGCTCCCAGCGAAAGACATGTTGATTTAAAGTGTCTTGCTGACTGGTGTGTTTACCGCCGTGACTTCTGTCTCAAGGCGTTCATCTTGTTCAGTAGTCAGTGTACTGTATCAACCGACAGTGTGAGAGGGGGAATTGGGGTAGGCTAAATCCTGTCCTTGACTCAGTCGGAAATGATGATTGTCATTATAAGTTATTTAAGGTTCTTTAATAATGGTAGGCGTATTAATCACTTGTCCCCTCGTGCATCATGCACCTCCTGCACGTCTCTCCCCTATGTGGGGTGGACCCTATTGTTCACTAACTCCATTCTGCCAGGAATGTTTCAACTTGCGCCCTTCTGAGGCAGGAATTTCTGGTGACTGAGAAGTGATTTGTTTGTTTAGCTGGTTGAAGAATGTAGTTGACAGTTTATGAAAAATTTGTACTACTTTATAAATGTTGTCTCTGTATTATTTTTCTTCCTCTTTTACCTTTAATTTAATTTAATTTATATTTGGTTTCATTCATTTATACTTCTTTGTAACGTTTTTCTTAATGTATTTCCGTGTTACTACCCCGTTGCTTTCTTTTTTATTCCTTCAACCATCTTTCTCTTCCTTCTTTCCCTTGTTTCCTCTTTTGTTTCTACCTTTATATGTCTTATTTTTTCCATTTCTTTTTGCTCCTTTTCCTGTCTTCTTTTTTCTGTTTTTTGCTGTCATAAATCAGTCGATACTTCCTTTTGCTTACTTACTCTTTCTTACTATATTCTTTATGTTCTTCTTGTACAAAATTTTGTCAAAATATATTTATTGTACACAAACCCATCTACACGTAAGCATGAGTAATCATGGTGCACTTTCCGTTTCATATGAGCCCTCCAGTTAAGTGCTGAATGGGCACCTAACCACCATGAAGATATGAGGTGAAGAATACAAAGTCTGAGCCGTTTAAATGCATAATGGTGTTTGCCATTCTTTCAGGAAAAATGATATAAGTGTTTATATGGTATCAAAACACGGAGATCTAAGAAGAGGCAAAGTGGTATAATTTACTCATCAGGGCACAATGTATATAAAAGTAGGTTAGTGATAATCAGTGGCGTTAAGGGGCAATGTTGTGTAATTTTGACAAATGAAGACAACATGACTTACACCATTTACTTTCAAGGGTTGTTGAAAAGCTTTCGCTTTCTGTGATATTCCAACTGAAAGTAAGCGAGACCTAATAGCGATTAGAGTGAAAAAAATTAAAGGATTATAAAGAAATTTGGTGTCATTTTTCTACTTGCAAGTTCATGCTGTGGTAATTTGACTGGGATTAGTATTCGAAATGGGAAACAAATCGGCTCTGAAGAAGGCAAACTGAAATTGCTACATATTTAGGTACCTCTTATACGTGTATTTCGTTTTTTAGTGGAACTTCGTGATTCTTATTAACTCTTGTTTCATACTGGAATTGTCATGGCGATGACTGTGAAGGTTACAGTCTTTTGGAATGTGGCTGCATGTAGTTTGATAGATGAATTCCGACGTTTCGGAAGAACGTTCTGGAATAAACATAATTTATTTTTTGAAACGTCGGCTGAATATGAAAATGACTCGCATGGTCGTGTAGGCCATGAGTATGTGGAACATTAAGAATATTTTATAGTCTCAGCATATGTGGCCCTTAAGTTATCTCGCCATCTGGGTACAGTAAACAAATGTGACAGTTGAAACTAATTCAAACACATTAGTATAGTTTTGTTCTGGTTTATAACTACTCGTCCGAAAATAAAGTCGTTTCCATTCCAAATACGAACAAACAATATCGGTATGATGTTTACCAACACTGTTTTCAGGAAATCGCGCAATTTTGAAATTTTATGTGCCCGTCAGTGAAGAAGGTTCAGGGAAATTCAGTTTGTATCGTGTAAACACATAAATCCGCCTCCTGATTAAAATTCAGTTGTTGAATGTTACAGCATTTGGTTCGCTGCGGTGTAAAGTGTCCATATGTTTGCTTCAGGAAAGGCTTCGCTTTCTACTTATATATCGCTCATTTGCGACAAGAGTGTCACAGCTCAAAATTTGGCATTTTTGAGTTATTTGTACAGAAAGAAACGTTTGCAGATGCACTTTTAAAAGGTATAGTGTCATAACGCAGTTTGCAAAACTCGCCGCTGGAGAGCAGTTGTGTCGTCGTTGCACTCATAGAAAATTATAGCACTTCAAAACCTTTAAATGTTTCTCCTGAAATGTCACAAATTTTCATTGAACATTTTATTTTAACACTAGTCATCCCGATGTGTATCTGGACTAATAAATCCGAGAGTAATTCAGTCTAACACATCATTTTATTATTGTTAAAATACAAATTTTGAGTTGTGACCCTCTTGTCGCAAATGAGCGATATGTGTATCTATTTAGTAGTTACGTGTTAAGATCGTCATTCTCATTTGCGAGTACAAAACGTCTTGTCAAGGAAGCCTTATGTTTATTACTGTTTCTCCTCCTTTCTCAGTCTTGCTTGTACTTTTTCTTTTTCTTGCTCATATTTGTTTGATTCTGTGTGCATTTATTTTACTATTACATTTCCCTCTCTTCTCCTTCCTTAATTTCGTGTGTTTCCTGTTTACTTTTTCTTTTGCCTCGCTTTCTCTACATTTTTCTTTGTGTTTGTTGCTATATCTTTTTCCTAACATTATTTGCTTAGGTTTTGTATCTTTTCTTTCCTGTTCTCTGACCGTCTGTCCCTTTTCTGTCTTACTTCACGGGCGGTCATTGTCAGCACGCGAACTGTGTCGTAGGGCAAAATTCATGAACATTGTATCAATTAATAAGCACTGGGATTCCTGTTTATGAACCTCACGCATTTTCATATTTAATGACGTCTTTTTGGTTCAGGCAGCAAGGGGCTGAAGATGGTCCGGGTTTATCATGAGGGGAGGTTGCGGCTTGTAATATAGAACAAGCGACATGGCTTTAGTGGTTCGGTCAGAACTTAGGGTATGCCGTATGCACATTTATTTATTCCGTAGGCCTGTAGAATCCTTGGCAGTCTTGGAACACCTTGTTGTAGATGCCATGGCGTACCTGTTTCCTTTCTCTGCACCAAGAGTGCTTTTAGGCATTAACATCTACAGATCTCTATTTGATTATTCTCTGAACGTTTGTAACACACGTTAACTATACGAATATTACTTTGGACGTCGTCCGCTGTCCGGGTACATGTACTAGACAGGGTAGGTTTTGTGATATTACTGTCGCTTGATGACGGGACTAGGGTCAAAGTGCTGAATGTTGCATAAGTTCTTGTAGGCTTCTGGTTGTTTATTCAGGCTGTATGACCTGAACACTTCCGACTAAATGGGACGAAGGAGTCATATACCCAATATACAAGAAAGGACACAGGTTAAATTGTAATGACTCTAGACCAATTACACTTCTTAATATTGCATATAAAATATTTTCTGTATTATTAAATAAGAGATTATCTGATATAGTTGGAAAAAATGGAAGAGGATCAAATGGGATTTCGTCCAAATAGATATACTATCGATAATATATTTATAAATAGACTTATTTTTAAAAAATTAATGAACTTAATATATATATATATATGCATAACTTATTTTTTGACAATGTACAGGCGTTTGTCTCTGTATATAGGCATAAAATAATAGAATGTTTAGCGCAATATAAAGTTGCAGAAAAATTAATAAGTCTGATTGATTTAACTCTAATAATTACTAGAGCAAGAGTTAAGACAAACAATGAATATACAGAAGAGTTTAAAACAGAAGCTCGAGTAAAACAAGGAGAACGTCTGTCGGTAACTTTATTTAGTTTAGTTGTAGATATAATATCAAAGCAACGGGATCTGGGAGGAAATATATCCACACGTTTAAAACAGTGTTCTGCCTATGCCGATGATATATTGATAACTACAAGAACAAAACAACCACTAATTGATAATTTTAAAAATTGAAAATCGGTCAATACATTTTGGGTTAATTGTAAATTAACAACAAACTACATGTTTAATATGTTCAAAAGAAACTGGTCTGAATGATATAGATATCGATTCCAAATGTTTGGAACAAGTAGAGTCCTATAAATATCTGTGTTCGTTGTAAATGGAGATAATTCCGTTGCAGAAGAAATTAAAGAAAGAATTGTTTTGGGCGATAAAGCATATTAGGAGGTATGCCAATCGGAAATCATTTAAAAGCAATCTAATATCAAAGAAAGCTAAATTATAGTTATTTTGGAGTATAATGAGACCTGTGAAACATATGCCATAAAAGCATGAGTGCTAAAAAATTTATGAAAAGAAAATTATTAATACCTGAAAGAAACATATTAAGAAGAATATACTTACCTACAAAGGATAGAGATGGTACGTGGAGAATTAAAACAAGTGATGAATTAAATAACCTAGTTAGAAATAAGAATATAATTAATTTCATGAAGGCCCAAAAGTTGAGCTGTTTTGGCCATATACACCGAATTACAATTGATAAGATGGTCAAAACATAATGTGTGTGTGTGGAAACCGATAAATACAAGATTAACAGGAAGACCAAAAACTAGATGGGAAGAAGATATGAAAGAAGACTTAAGAAATATGAACATAAATAATTGGAAAAATGTATCCAGGACCGTGTTAAATGAAAGGATGAGAAGGCCAAAACTTTCAGATAATGAAGTTTTAGCGCCTGAAGAAGAAAATAATAATAATGATGATGATAATGATGATGATAATGATAATGATGATTATATATATATATATATATATATAGCCTGAAAGGTAGGACGATTAGAGAATACTGACTTGGCAAGTGTGTAGAAGGAAACCATCATAGCCTAATCGGCGATACTATAGTTACGGTTGCCTGGAAACACCGAAAAAGAAACACAAGTTATCAGGCAAGGTAGCCTGTCACCGGGACGCGTTATGAACTCGGTACTGCCCAAATAGAAGCGAGACATAGGTTAGTTATTGAAAAGTAACTACTGCAAAATTTTGTACATGATTGGTGTGACATAAGGAGATTAAGGTGACGTATCGGGCATTGCCTTACATTTATTTCGTGCTATAAGTATGTTCTTGCATAGGCGTAACGTGAGGGGTGCAAGGGGGGCAAATGCTCCCCAAAAATTTCTTCTGCCTAAAAATTTGTTTTTTGACTACTGAATTGAAGAGGGGCTCCCCCAAAATTTCTTCTGCCTAAAAATTTGTTTTTTGACTACTGAATTGAAGAGGAGCAGATAAAAAATAGAAATGTTTTCTAAACGATTACTTTCGTGGTGTAAAGTCAGAAAAGAGATAGAAACCAGCTTTTTAAGGGACTCAGAGTAGCGGCATCTGAGTTACCCTTTAACAAAGGAAGAGAGGCACTGTAAATCCCCCCCCCCCCCCCCGCACACCCGCACAATGTCATTAGTCAAGTTACGCCTGTATGTTCTTGCGTTCCTGTTCCGTATCTTGGCTTGATGTTAACCACAGCTCAATTTTAGCTCCTTCATCTTTCTAGCCCATGAATAGCTTTGTCCTTCAATAGTGAGGGTATTATATTAGGTGGATTTAACTAGCTCAAGGTCAAATTAGTTCTTCAGATAATGTTCTCCCTATGCATAATTAAATACCATGTTATGACGATGTATGTGGGAGCAGAAGTATAGTTCCATGCACTGTTAAAACTCGGCTGGAAGATGGGTCCCACAGCCAGTCTGAACGTTGTGGATAAAAGAAAATCTTCGCCCACGTCTAGAATAAAACTCTAATTCTTCGGTTGTCCGTCCCATAGTTTAGTCACTATACCGAATTCTTGCTGCATCGCTGAGTTTTAATTACGTACGAAGTGGATATTTTATGGTGTTTGTTACGTAGTTACGAACGTAGAGGACGTTGTGACGCGTCACGGCGCAGACGGATTGGAAGGAGCCCTTCTTACTCTTCGCGGCTGGATATCTTGATCTAAGGTTTTAGTGGTTTTCCTCAATCCTTCTAGACAAAATTCCAGGAAAATATTTGAAATCAGACCAGGACCGATTTCTTCCACGACTTTTCTAATCAATTACTAGCTACTTATCCCATGCTTTAATGCTATTTAACTTACCTGATAAAATGGTTGTTAAATAAATATGGAAGTACAATATTTATGCCATTCTTAAGGCAGTTCATCCCCGTTGTTTTTCACTATAATCGTAAGTACAATACATCCAGTCTAGACACGACAGTTTATGTAACATGCAGTATTAGCTATATGTTTCGGCTACTATTTAGCCATCATTGGGCTGACTGCAAAAGCACCCCATGTAACGATGAATATCTCCTTTTCGTTTTTGTGTAGAGCCTGATGATGGCTAAATATTAACCGAAATATGTAGCTGATATTCCATGGTAAATAAATTGTGTCTAGACTGAATATATTTTACTTCTGATTATCTGTGCCATTACCTATAAATAATTTTGATTTTAAGATTTCTTTACAAAGTTCGAGAAGTAACTCGTCATTTGGAAATCATGCCTGTGATGCAATATTAGTGCCTAAATAGTAGATAGAATTTTCGTAAAACCCTGTACTGGAGACTAGAATTTGTCAGGCACTTTCGATAACATGCGTATCGATCCATAATGATACGTAGTTTACATAAGGTCACACTTTACTCATATACGTACCTTATAAACTCTTTCACACATTTATTTAATAATACAGGGGAAATTTCTACTAAAATTTGTTCCGCATTTCCAGTTGTCAGCCATTCAGAATTTAACCAAAATTTTATATGAAAAGAAATGCACCTTCTCTTTTAATCCACAGACCTTTCACAGATTTTATTGAAATTCAGTATAAAAACATTGTGCAGACCAAACGGCAATTTCGATTTGTAGGCCTGTTGATTTATAACGGAGCCAAATTTTTCATTGTTATCCTAATTTTCTCCGCATTAGCCGCAACTGTCCAGCAAGTGCGGTTGCTAAGAGACTATAAACCACTGCTAGCCCACTGCGTGTTCCCTTTTTCAACACAGGCCCGCGTTTTGATTTCCTCAGATCCCGTAAACTGAACAGCCAGATTACCGGCTAACTCGAGCTGTACATGGACCTGAACACTGTTGGAATTGCACACCCATTACCACTCTATGATGTCCTGGAACAGGTCCATTTAACGAGCGAGCTGCGTGCGACAGCAAACCTAACAACACGCCTTCCCCATCCCAGCACAATAAAAATTAGATTAAATCTACAAATTACAAAATTTAAAATTGTCTGTCGAGCTTTAGAATTTAATGGATCGTAAACGTTTTCCACGTGCCTAAAGAATTCATAATTTAAGCGTATAGGAAACATGCGAGGTAACTACTAATGAATTGGCGGTTGATGACCAGCGTCACGTTCCGGGAGCTTTACCCCCAGGAGAAGGTCCTCTGATCCCCATTGAATAGGGGGCTGGGTGAAACCATATATCGGAGTGTCACAATGGAGAGGAGAAAACTCCACCCTTTCCTTATTTCATATCTTTTGGACACCAGGGACTCTTTTCGCAGCGAAAGTGCATGTATTTTTACTACGGATGTCTGACGTTATCATTTATTGTTTTCGTTTCTATGCTGTTACAACTAACGATTAAAAACACAACAGATATTTCAACTAATTCGAAGTGCCACGCAGAATCAGTCCCGCCAAGCATGCCGGTTGTATAATTAGGGAATATGACTACAACACCATATATGTGCTAATGGGTTAAGAAAGTTTGCAACACGATAGCAAGGTACTCGAGAATAGGTGCTTTCTTTCTCTTGCTCTACCTCTACACAGGAGCCGCGTGCTTCGTTTAAAAGTGACGTAATTAGAATAATGCATCACCATCATCATTAGATGGCCCCCACTTTCCTATATAGGCCCTCAAGCCTGCAGTGTGTCGAAATAGAGCGTACGTGGAAGA
>Ga0268261_10002400_pt1 | contig 13400 bp, 16 predicted proteins | sample TergutNc150P1_FD_190353 | JGI IMG/M metagenome (GOLD analysis project Ga0268261, IMG submission 190353) | Nasutitermes corniger P1 segment gut microbial community from laboratory colony in Florida, USA - Nc150 P1 (SPAdes) (version 2) | ecosystem: Host-associated > Arthropoda: Insects >... | reverse complement strand
ACAATGTGCCTGTTGCGATGGTCACGGGGAATGTATTGTCGTTTACGGACGATGAGTTGCTCCCAGACACGTCGCATACGTATTATGTGGTTGCCCATTTGGTTTCATCCTTCTCTAGTCAAGAAACAGTGACGACCTTGCCTTCCTTGACACCCAACCATTATACCCACAATTTCTCTGGGCAAGGCTCCACCCGGATGCTAAACATCACGAATCACGGTAGTACGCCGCTTCCATCTGGATGGGTGCTGCAATTTAATGTGACGGGATTTGCGGTGACGACTCATGCACCAGCATCAAGTGTCACAGCAAACCACGGCCAGCTTCTGACCGCAACGGTCAATGCGCCCCTTCTAGCTTACGGGACAGTCAGTATTCCCGTAAGGACTTCAAGTGGGAATCCGAACATTTCAAACATTCGGGTGGATGGCGAGGCCTCTGTTGCTAGCTAATAGTGTAAGAAGTTTCCTCGGTTAAGGGCTTTCTGAAAAGTAAGCGTAAAATAACAGGTTAATGTCAAGTTTTTAGGGTAATTCATCAAGGGGCTGCCGTAGAATAGTCTTTGATATTCACTGAAATTAAAATCCAAATAATACCGAAAGGGTCATCGTGCAACATGCACGACGACCCTTTCGGTATTATATTTTCATGACTAATAAAAATATCCGCTGACACCCCGATTATACTAAATTTAAGGAAACGAGGCAAAGAGCTACCCCCGCAATTCAAATGAAAGGGTTTTTTTGGAAATTGATTTACGTGATCCTAATCCTGTAGTTGATTTTAATTTGAAAGGCGTGATGTTTTGTGGAAGTGAAAATCTTAGCCACTAAAGGCAAAGCAAAAAATTCTTTTTTACTTTTGATGGATAAAAACCATGGGATGGGACTACAATAAGGGTGATTCGTTTATTGAGGAGCAAGTAAGCTTCACGAGCCACTCCAGTGGAAAAACCGGCCTCCAAGCGGTCACACCTGGGGAACCCGCCCAGATGTATCCGCTTTTTAGGTGCAATTTTCTCACTACCACGACGGGCTCGTTCAGCCTTATAATAGGAGGCAAAGCCATGAAAGTCAGCAGTCCGAAAGCGGCTTTGGATAAATTGGTGGCAGGCAATGCCATCTACACCTATTCCCGTAAGACCGCTGTGGATGTTTCCCGGGAAAAACGGTGGGAAACGGCGGTCAAGGGGCAGGAACCCTATGCGGTGGTGGTCACCTGCTCCGATTCGAGAGTGCCCTGCGAGTCGGTGTTTAATGCCGGTATCGGGGAACTTTTCGTCATACGCACCGCTGGAAACGTGGTGGGGGATTTTGAGCTGGGAAGCATCGAATACGCCATCGCCAACCTGGACGTGCCCCTCATCGTGGTCATGGGTCATACGAAATGCGGGGCGGTGACGGCGGCCCTGGAGGGGGAGGCGGAGGGATATATCTGCGCCATCATCCAAGAAATTAAAGGCGGTTTGGTTGGCGGCGAATCCGTGGAGGAGGGGGTCTACAAAAACAGCCGCCACAGCATCGGCAGGATTTACCAAAGCCCCAAAGTCTGCGACATGATATCGTCAGGCAAAGTGGGCATCGTCTGCGCCGAATACGACAACCACACGGGGCATGTGACTTTTTTTGATGAATGCTAAAAGCCAGAATTTATCGGAATGTGGTTCTTTTTCTGCACTTAAAAGCATAAAATGTTAAGCATGGGGCATGAAAAATTGCCCTTCATAAGCAGTCAAGACGGACAGCCAACGGTTGAGTAGCCGAAAGCGTATAATTCCTGATGGGATGATGCGCTTTTTTTGTTGTCCGCTTGAAAAAAAATAGGAAAGAGTGATGGCGATGGAATTTTACATGTTGCTTCCCCGCAACAAGCGGGAATTTGCGTTGTTTTTAGTCATGGTTTCGATTTTATCGGTGAATATCCTGGCTCCTGTGATTACTTTTTTTGAGGTAGGCTTTGGATTTGCGGTTTGGGCGGACGTGCTGGGGGTAATGCCTGCCCTATGGTGTGCGGTCATTGGCTTGGTCTTGCTGACCCATAAGCCTGCGGATTGGTTAGCCCAAAAAGTTATCCCCAAGGGTTCCGGATTCAAAAAGGTGGTGGCTGCCCAGACGGCCTGCTCGGTATTTTTCTTGTCCATTTGCCTGACAGTCGTGGGGAGCTGGATTGGCAACCGCCACTTCAGCATGGAGCCTTTCAGCCAATTTTTTTATAAATGGCCCCGCAATTTTGCGCTGGCATTGATGGTGGAATTGCTAGCCGTACAGCCCTTTGCCAGATTTATGATGTTGAAATACCACCAATGGGTTGAGAAGAAGAGCCCCACAGACATGGAAACCCCGTAGTTAAAAGGAGCCAGCTTATGGACATAAAAAAAACCGACAGATATACTGTCGGCTGTAGTGTCTACGGATTATTGGTAAAGCGGGAACTGCTTAGTAAGCGCAAGGACTTCAGCCTTGACTTCGTCTAGGATGGCTTGGTTTTCGTGGTTAGTCAAGGCTTTGATGATGAACCCTGCCACTTGCTTCATTTCTTCTTCCTTGAAGCCACGGGTAGTCATGGCCGGTGTCCCGATGCGGATGCCTGATGTCTTAAACGGGCTCAGTTTTTCATAAGGGATGGAGTTTTTATTGACGGTAATGTTGACGGAGTCCAAAATATGCTCCGCTTCTTTTCCGTTCATGCCAAGCTCGGTCACTTCAAGCATTAAAAGATGGTTCTCTGTCCCGCCTGAAATAACGCGAAGTTTTGGCTCGGTTTTGAACACTTCCACAAGGGCCTGTGCGTTTTTGATGACCTGGGCCTGGTACGTTTTGAACTCCGGGGACAGGGCTTCTAGGAAGGCAACCGCTTTACCGGCGATGACATGCTCCAAAGGCCCCCCTTGGATTCCTGGGAAGATGGCGGAGTTGATTTTCTTCGCTAAATCCTCGTTGTTTGTTAAAATAAGCCCGCCACGTGGCCCCCGAAGGGTTTTATGGGTCGTGGAAGTCACAATGTCCGCATAAGGCATTGGGTTCGGGTGAAGCCCGGCAGCCACAAGCCCTGCAATATGAGCCATGTCTACCATTAAGAAAGCACCGACTTCATCGGCAATCTCACGGAATTTCTTGAAGTCGATAACCTGCGAATAAGCAGAGGCGCCGGCAACCAAAAGCTTTGGCTTCACTTCAAGGGCAACCTGGCGAAGGGAGTTATAATCAATGGCCTCGGTTTTAGCATCCACCGTGTAAGGCACGAAGTTGTAAGTCTTTCCGGAGAAGTTGACTGGTGAACCGTGGGTCAAATGCCCCCCGGCCGCAAGGTCCATCCCTAAAATGGTGTCGCCAGGGTTGACCAAGGCAAGGTATGCCGCCGTGTTGGCCTGGGAACCGGAATGGGGCTGCACGTTGGCGAATCCTGCTCCGAACAATTCTTTTACCCGCTCGATGGCAAGGGTCTCGATGACATCCACATGCTCGCAACCGCCATAGTAGCGCTTCGCCGGGTAGCCTTCCGCATATTTATTGGTCACGATGCTTCCCTGGGCAGCCATCACCGCTTTGGACACGAAGTTCTCGGAAGCGATTAATTCGATGTTTTCCTCTTGGCGCTTCGCCTCGCTTTCAATGGCACCCCAAAGGGCAGGGTCTTGTTTCATAAAGTCGTCGTTTTCATAAGTAAACATGGTGTGGCCTCCTTCTTAACGCTGTTATTCCACCATTTTAACACAGAATGGGCTTTTTTTATAGGACAAAATGGAAGATTTTATCGAAAATCCATAGAACGGTGGACGTGGCTGGCGGAAAGTGTAAAAAATGCATAAAAAAGGTTGCATGGTGCAGGGATTGCCTATCCCCAACTTGCAACCTGTTTGATATCATCCGCTTACCCTTTTTGAACCCATACTTTTGGCCGGTCAGCCTTACGAAACGACTGGAGGTTCAAAGACGTAATCTGGCTTTGGGTTAGCTCGATTTCGTACTCTTCCAGCCCGTCGTCAAAGCAGAGGATGGCATGGGTAGCGGCGGTTCCGGACAGGTTTTTCGCCGACTCCATGGTCCCCCTGAGTACCGGGATGCTGACGTTGTCGATTAATTGGTCATGCCCATCCTGATGGGTCACCCGGATTGCAAAGTGCGCTTTCATCTAATTCCCCCTTAAAAAAATCGCGTATCCTTTCCATTATAACCCGCCCGCCAAAAAAATCCTGTCAAAAAATGCTTGGGGCGGTTTGAAATGATGCTAAAACCATTGCTCCCTGCTAGGAACGTATGCTAAAATGGAGACATTCAAATTTCGGGAGGAACGAGTGATGAAAATCAAAGTTTTGACATTGTTGATTGGCTTAGGGCTGTTTGCCTTTGCCGTTTTTTTCGCTAATTCAGGGGAGCTGGAGAGCACCAACCGGTTCGAGCATGTGGAGTTTGCCCCCGCCCGGGTAGTCTCCATCCTAGAGGATAATACGTTCACCGACCCGTCCCATCCCGACGACCTTGTGGGAAACCTGCTTTATGAGGTGGAGCTTTCCAATGGGGAGCGGATGGAAGCCCGTTTCCATATTACCCGAGCAGGCCTTGCCCTGTTTAGGGAAGGGGAACGTGTCGTCATCCGCTACGCCACTTGGGAAGGGGCGCCGCCCCAGGCGGATCTCGTCAACCGCGACCGTTCAAGGGTGCTCATCGGTCTCGTCCTGTCCTTTTTGGGAGTCCTGCTGGTCCTAGGTGGAAAATCCGGTTTCAAGACGGTGGGTAGCCTCTTGTTCACCCTTGCCAGCATCCTTTTGATACTGAACCCGCTGATATTAAGAGGGTTCCCCGCCATTCCCACGACCCTTGCCATTTTAAGCGGGGTGACGGTTTTGGTGCTGGTTTTTATCAGTGGGCTCACTAAACAGACGTTGGTTTCGGCGATAGCTACCCTGATTGGGGTCTTTGCGGCTGCCCTTGCCTCCTTCATCGCTGGGGAATTGGCTGCCATCAATGGCTTTTCAACGGAGGAAGCCGGCTTTTTGATCCATGCCAGCATGGGCAATGGCGTCAACCTTGACGCATCCGGGCTTTTCATTTCCGGGGTGCTCATCGCCTCCCTTGGCGCCGTTTTGGATACGGCTGTTTCCATGGCGTCGAGCGCGCGCCAGCTGGCTTTGGCAAATCCTTTGATGGGTAGGAAGCAGATGCTTAAAGCCAGCTATGTGATTGGGAAAGATATGATGGGAACCATGTCCAACACCCTCATCCTTGCTTTTGCCGGCTCCTCCCTCAACCTCCTTTTGACCCTATCGGTGCTTCAAATCGGCTTTCACGAGATGATCAACAATGATGGGATTGGTATCGAAATCATAAGGTCTTTGGCAGGGTCATTAGGGATTGCGTTGACCGTACCAGCGGCGGCGTGGCTAAGCAGCATGGTTTACACCAAAAAAGACGTTTCACAAGGTTGATTCAAGTCTAAGCCCCTTCCGCCTTGCATATAATCGCTTATGGTAAAAATCCGGGCGATTATTGCCGAGGTGCCCGAAAGTTTGGCAAAAACCGCCCCAGAAGTTGGGAGGCGCCACTATGATTAAGGAAACTGACGTTAAGGAACTTGAGCGAAGGCTCGATGAGTTGAAAGCTTGCGGGGAACTGCCGCCAATAGACTACGAGCTCATCCGAAAATACCTGGTCAAAATTAAAAACGACATGCCGAAAAAGGGCTGTTGAGGCTAAAAAAGGGTATTCCCGAAGCAATGGGGAGTGCCCTTTTTTTCATTACATGTGGGCGATTAATTGCAGCGCCCCTAAAACTATCACATAAGCCATATTGGCAAGGTAAAGTCCCGTGCAGGATTGCCCCAGGTTCTTCATCCAGCCGCTGGCGGCTTCATGAGGGATAAACGGGCTGCCTAAAAAGGCAACACCACCCACGAGGAGGGTGATGGCAATGGCAAAAAAACTGCCAATGCCAGCCGAGGAATAGATTACCTGAAGGATAAGCAGAAAGAAAATCGTCCCTAAAAGACCGGCTAAATGCTGCTTCGCCAAATACTTGGATAAATGTTTTTTAATAAATCCTGCTGCCATGAATGCTTCCCCCTTAGGACATCGTCTAATTAAGGCTATGCCGGGGAGCAGCGAAAAATGACAGCAAAAATTTTATTAATGAAGGGGCGCCTGCAAGACTAGCCCGACGGGGATGTCGTGGATCCCCGACACCCAACCACTCCTTATTTGCCACGGGAGTGCCAGTGCAACCGTATCTCCGTGGAAGGCAGCCAGGTAACGGTCATAAAAACCGCCCCCAAAACCGATGCGAAAGCCCCGCAAGCCGAAGGCGATGCCGGGGACGACCAAAAGGCCGATGCATTCTGGCGGTATTTTTTCAGCGTGCAGTGGATCGGGTTCCAAGATGCCGAATTTGGACGCTATCAACGGGTCCCCTGCTTGCCACAGGTAAAAAGCCATCAATCCCGGGGACTCCACCCGGGGCAAGGCGACCGCTTTTCCCTCTTTAAATGCCTGGTGGATGATTGGGCCGGTATCGACCTCAAAACCCATGGAAATGGTAGTGCCAATGGTTTTGGCATTTTGCCACTGGGGGGTAGCAAACAGCATGCCATAAAGCATGGCTTCCCCTTGTTTTTTTTCGCAGGTTCCGGCATGTGCTTTCAACTCTGCCATAACCGCACTGCGCAGGTCATTTTTTTCCATCCTGCCGATGCTAAAAACCAGCCGCCCTTAGCATCATCCACCTCCTTTGATTTAAAATCCCATGAAAGGCAGCCCGTTTTTCAAGAGCTGGCCCCGTCCTTTATATTATAGACCCGAAATGCCAAAAATGCTAGGAAAGCTGGTGGATGGCCCCGAAAAATTAGCTTGCAAAAAGGCTCAAAAAGTGACATAATCTTGAAGTTAGAACTGATTGGCGCCTTTGTTTTTAAAGGTGTTTGGGTTATTGGGCCGCCAGGGCTTTGGGTGAATTTGAAATCTTTTGTCGAATGGGTTTAAAAAACGCTGCAAAGATTGCCAACTTTTCACGAAGCGGGTATAATTTTAAGAAGAGAAAGAATCTGGGGGTTTTATTTATGGCGGTTTTAGAAAGCGCGGGAATGGAGCAATTTTTACCAGGGGCCCCCTTGGTAGGGCCTGCGCCCGTTCTGATTAAATTAAAAACGATGCCTGCGGCCGGCGATGCGGTGTATGCTAAAAGCCAAAACCTTACCCGTCCATTGGAACTGGGCAAAGAGTTGGCAACAGGGGGCGAGGGCACCATTTTTTTGACCTCCATCGAGGGCTATGTGGCAAAAGTATTCAAAAAGGAGAAACTGGATTCATGGAAAGAAGAAAAAATCCAGCTGATGTGCAGCCGCAAAGTGAGCTGCGAGGGGATTTGTTTTCCCATTGCACCGATTTATAATAAAGAGCAGAAATTTGTAGGCTATTTAATGAGAAAAGCCTATGGGGTTGAGCTTGGGCGAAGCATATTCTTGCCCCCTGTCCTTGCGAAAACCTTTCCTGATTGGAAGAAAAAGGACCTAGTCCGCCTCTGTGCCACCATCCTTCAAAAAATGGAATACCTCCATTCGCTGAACGTTATCATGGGGGATATCAACCCCGCCAATATATTGGTGGTGTCCCCAAGCGAGGTTTACTTCGTCGATACGGATTCCTATCAGGTCGAGGGGTTTCCCTGCCCGGTTTCCATGCCAAACTTCGTTGCACCTGAAATCCAGGGCAAGAATTTCAGGAAATTCTTGCGGACGAAGGGCCATGAGTATTTTGCCATTGCAACGTTATTGTTCATGATCATGCTTCCTGGTCAAAAGCCTTATGCCAAAAAAGGGAGTTCCGGTAATTTGATGGAAAACATCAAGGCCATGGACTTTCCTTATGAGGTCGCAGGCGGAAGCGGGGAAGGGATTCCCAGCGGGCTTTGGTCCAGGATATGGGAACATTTACCGGTTCCCATCAGAAGTGCGTTTTACCATACCTTTCATGAAAGCGGGCTCCATAACCAAGAGGCGAGCCGGTACACCGTTTCAGAATGGCTGGATAAATTCCAGCAGTACTTGCTTGGTATTGAACTTGGCAAATGGGATAGCCTTGGGGCCGATGCTTTTAAGATATTCCCACATGGGTCGGCGGCCGGCGTACCAAAAGAAGCAGCCGTACATGCCCCTACCGCCAAGCCAGTCCTTATGTATGGGTTGATGGACATTACGAAAAACGTGGAAAAAGTGGTCTCTTGCCTGCAAAGCCTTGGCGACGAGACCCCCAAAACGCTGTTGGTGAAGCTTCTTAAAGGCAGCGAAAGCACGATACTACCTTACTTAAACCAAGAAGGGGTTGATTTTTCATTGTTTGGGAGCCTTAAATCCATGCCGCAAAACGAAATCAGCCACTTGGTGGATTACTTAGTGTTTGAAAATTACCTGGCCCTTGGGGCTGGCCGGAAAAAATGGCTGGAAGTAACCGAAAAAGGCCAGGATTATGTGATGGCTAAAACACCGCGGTAAGCGGGTTGACGAAAAGATAGGGGAGAACTAATATGAAAAATAACCAGATAACAACACAATCAAGAAGCCGCTGCCCACAGCGCGGGAAAGGGGCAAAGCGCCGCAAACGCTCAGGCTCATGCGCGACCGTATTCCGCCATCCCTTCACGTTGGTAAAGTGCCGCGAGGCAGAACAGGCGGCAAAAGCCAACGAGGAAAAAGAAGCAGAAAAAACAGCAGGTGCAGTTGAAGGAGCGGAAGGGGCACCGGACGCTTTGGCAGAAGCGGCTTTATCTGATTTTGACCTGATTTTTGACGCCAATGACCTGATTGAAAACCCGAGCACCCGCTTGCCGGTGTGCCTATGCCTTGATGTGAGCGGTTCCATGGCAGGCGAGGCCATTGCCGAGCTTAACAAAGGGGTGGAAACTTTTTACGAGGCGCTGAAAGTTGACGAAGTAGCAATGTACGCAGCGGATGTTTGCGTCATCGCCTTCGACAGCGAAACCAATATCGTCCAAGAATTCCAAAGTATTGCCAGCCAAGGGGAAGCCCCGGTATTTCATGCAGGCGGGAAAACTTATATGGGCGAGGCGGTCAACACGGCTTTGGATGCCCTTGAGGCGCGAAAGGCCGAGTACCGTGAAAACGGGGTGGATTATTTCCAGCCTTGGTTGGTGCTGATGACCGATGGTTCGCCAAACGGGAACTTGCAGGAACTTAAGACGGCTACCAGCCGGACGAAGGAGCTCATCGAGGGCGACAAATTGACTGTCTTCCCAATCGGGATCGGCCAGCAGGCTGATTTGACCTCACTTGAAAAATTTTCCCCTAACCGAAGCCCCCTAAGGCTTCAAGGGTTTAAATTCAAGGAGTTTTTCTCTTGGCTAAGCCAAAGCGTTTCTGCTACGTCCCAGTCTATCCCGGGGGAGAGCATTCCCATGGATATCAACGGGCTAAAGGGATGGGCAGATTTATCATTATAGGCTGACAGGCGGCAAATTGGGGGTGAGGCAATGTGGAAAAGCAACAGTTATGAAGTGGTAGGCCGAGCCCACCTAAAAAGTGGCATGCCCTGTCAGGATAAAACCCTGAAAATGCAGCAGGACGGAGTTTTCGCCATTGCTTTGGCAGATGGTGCCGGCTCCGCCAAGGATTCTGAAACAGGGGCCCTGGTGGCAGTCCGTTCTTCAGCAGAGTTTGTCACGGGCAATTTCGAGGACCTCTACGCTTTTATGGATGGGGAAGAAGCCAAACAGCAGTTGACGGGCCATTTTTTAAAGCAGCTGCAGCAAAAAAGCGAGGAGCTTGGTTGCAAACTGAGCGATTTGGCATCAACCCTGTTGCTGGCAGCCGTCAAGGATGACCGTTTTTTGATCACCCATATTGGCGATGGCGTCATAGGTTATATGGTTGATGGCGTCCTAAAAGTCGCCAGCCACCCCCAAAATGGGGAATTTGCCAATGAAACAGTCTTTACGACGTCAGCCGGCATGGAGCATTCCATGAAGTTGATAAAGGGAAAACTCGATGGCGTCAACGGGTTTGTCCTGATGTCGGATGGGTCGGCAGCCAGCCTTTATAACCGCCAGACACTTGAACTCGCCAAGCCCGTACAAGAAATCTTAAAGAAAAACACGGAACTTGAAGGCCAGCGCATGGGCCAGCTGATTAGGCATCTATTCGACGAAATGATTGTTAAACGGACCACTGACGACTGTAGCATCGCAGTTTTAAGCCGGGCTGAATTATAAAAAATCCCACCATTTAGCTGTTGCCGCCAAGTGGTGGGATTTTATGCGCTTTAATGTGCTAGCAACATGTCGATGTGTAGGATGCCATCTTCATCATAAGGTACTGACACGGACTTGAAACCGGCACGGCTGTAAAACCCATGAAGACGGGCCTGGGCCCCGATTTTGATGTTTTCGCCCGGAAACAATTTCTTTGCCTCCTGGATGGCGGTTTCAATCAATGAATCGCCCAGACGCATTCCCCTGAATTTTTCGTTGACGATGACGCGCCCGATGGAAGCTTCCTTATAAGAGATACCGGGTGGCAATAAACGGGCATAAGCGGCAATCTCGCCATCAATTTTTTGATAAAGGTGCCAGCAATGGGGGTCTTTGCCGTCGACCTCCGGGTAGGGGCAATTTTGCTCGACCACAAAGACATCGACCCGCAATTTTAAAATTTCGTAAAGCAAGGCCCCGCCCAACTCGTCAAAATGCGCTAAAACCCATTCCATACTAACCGCTCCTTTGCCATTTTTCCCATTATCATAACATGATGCATGGAAACTTTACAAGGGGTCAAGGATTTATTTTTGCGCCCGTCAGCACATATTCACCCTCAATTTTTTGCAAATGCCCGGTTACGCTGATGGCATCGTCAATATAGCTGCCCCCGCCGGCAACGTAATTTTGTGCCAAAAAAACTTTGAGCCGCTGGCTAGCAGGGATTTCTGCCCCTTCATACGCTGATTGGTGCAAATAAAGGTAATCAAGCGCCGTCCTAGTGAAAAATTGCTGGGTGAACCCTTTTACAGTAACGTCCGTGCCGGCATAACCGCTGATGTCGGCAAGCAACTGGCTGACCGGCATGCCACTCAAATGGTCCAATTGCTGGTTATGATCCTTGAGCCACTCCGATTCCAGCTCAGCATGGACGGTGTCCACTAAATTCAAGTAATAAATGCGCGCCCCTATCCCAATCCCAAATGCAAGGAATAAGGAGGTGGCGATAAGTCCCAGCCGCCGCCTGCGGCCCATCAAACCATTTAATTTTTTATCCATCTAAATCCCCCGCTTTCTGTTCATTATATGCCTGGTGAAAGCTTTTAGGCCAAAAAAGTTAAATAAGGGGACAGGCGGAGGCGGGACGTGTTATAATTAAAATGATATTGGGGTGATGAAGTGATTGGGTTATGGAATTTTTGGTACTTTTTTTGGATGGCCTTTTTTTTTAGCGGGTCCTGGTTTTTGCACCGTTTATTAAAAAGAAAGCCCCGCAAGATCCAGTTGGCAGTCCTTTATGCCCTCGTTTTGCTGAATTTGGGGATTCATTTTGCCGGGCCTTTTGTTTTGTGGGAAAACCCGGACCACAGGCTAGCCCGTATGTTTATGGTGAATATCTGCGCGGTCATCGTCTTATTGGCGCCAGCCCTGTTTTTTTCAAAAGGGACGTTCCTAAAAAGCGGGTTTGTCTTAAGCAGCATCATGGCAGGGGCTTTGGTCACGTTTTATCCCAGCGAGGCATTGGGATTTTCGCCATTTTCATTGGCGGCCATCAGGTTTTATATCCAGCACTTCCTGATTTTTTCCGTGGCAGCAAGTTTGGTTTCCTTAAGATTTGTCAAGCTTCGTTACCGGGATTTTTGGGCATTGCCGGCGTTTATGTTCTTGTCCTTGCTGATTGTGGTGGCAAACGGCGCTATCTTGGAGGGGTGGGGCGTCATCGGGCGGCAGCAAAATTGGAACATGGCATTTCAGTGGGGGCCTGCGGAACTGGAAGGGGTAATTGGATGGCTGGTCCCGGGAATTTTACGGACAGGAGATGGGTTTATCCCGGTCTTATGGCAACTTCCGGTGTTTTTCACGTTCTACCCGGCTTTTGCCCTGGCGACAGTGTATTTAAGCAAGAAATTAGGCAATTAGGAGGAAATTGGATATGGGAATGCTCATTGTTGGCAAGTGGCATGATATTTGGTACGATACGAAAGAAAGCAACGGGCGTTTTGAACGCTCAAAAGCGCAGTTTCGCAACTGGGTGACGGTAGATGGAAGCCCCGGGCCTACGGGTGTCGGCGGCTTTAAGGCAGAAGCCGGGCGCTACCACCTTTATGTGTCCCATGCCTGCCCCTGGGCCCACCGCACGATGATTTTTCGGGCGCTCAAAGGGCTGGAAGACGCTATCTCAGTTTCGGTGGTTGATTACATCATGGGCGAGGAAGGCTGGACGTTTTATGGGACTTCAGGGAGCACAGGCGACGATTTGTTCGGCCTGAATCGGGCGTATGAAATCTATTTGAAGGCGGACCCAGGCTACACGGGTCGGGTGACGGTGCCAATCCTTTGGGATAAAGTGCTGGGGACCATCGTTTCCAATGAATCTGCCGATATTATCCGGATGATGAATGCTAACTTCGAAGGGGTTGCTGGGAATGGGCTTGATTTTTACCCGAAAGCCCTCAGGCATGAAATCGACGAAATCAATGCTTTCATCTATGATGGGGTCAATAATGGCGTCTACCGCACGGGCTTTGCCACCACTCAGGAAGCGTACGGGGAAGCATATAAGGGCTTGTTCTTAGCATTAAACCAGTTGGAAGAACGGTTGTCCAAACATCGGTATCTCCTTGGGGACACGTTGACGGAAGCGGACTTTCGCCTATTTACCACCTTGGTGCGTTTTGATGCGGTTTATGTTGGGCATTTCAAGTGCAATTATAAGCGGATTGTGGATTACCCGAATTTATGGGGCTATACCCGTGAACTTTATCAGATGCCGGGAGTGTCGGAAACCATCCATATGAACCACATCAAGGGACATTATTACATGAGCCATGGGACCATCAACCCAACTGCGGTCGTCCCATTAGGCCCGTTTCTGGACTTTTTAAAACCTCATGGCCGGGGATGACCCAACCTAAAAATGGCAATCCCAAAAATGAGCGGGATTGCTATTTTTAATAAGTTTATTAAGAAACTCTTTACATGTCGCGAAAATGATGGTATCATAATCAAGTCGCCAAAACAGCGGTGAAAACGAATTATAAAAACGTGTTGACACTACGGTGCCCGCATGGTATTATAATTAAGCCGCTAAAAACGATGTCGAAAAACGTTATAAATAACGCTTGACACGAGATGTTAAATATTATATAATAATAAGCGTCGCTCTTGAAAAGAGAAGCGCCGAAGTTCTTTGAAAACTAAACAGA
>Ga0268261_10002399_pt1 | contig 13401 bp, 15 predicted proteins | sample TergutNc150P1_FD_190353 | JGI IMG/M metagenome (GOLD analysis project Ga0268261, IMG submission 190353) | Nasutitermes corniger P1 segment gut microbial community from laboratory colony in Florida, USA - Nc150 P1 (SPAdes) (version 2) | ecosystem: Host-associated > Arthropoda: Insects >... | reverse complement strand
AGCTGTCAAAGTTTCAAACTTCTCTGGCCATTATCTCCGTAACCGTTCAACTTTGGACATAGGTGTTTTGGGTTATATCGGTATACTTTAACATAAGGAACACCCTCCCGAAGTCTGGCACATTCCTTCTGGGACAACCTGTATGCATATATATATTGCATAGTTTAATGATGGATATATGGCTGGAGCAGTGAGCAAACTGACAGACCTAGTGACTTCCGCTGTACTGACAAAGGGCAATAGGAAAATCACATATCCATCACAGCTTGTGGTGAAGATAGGGAATGAAGTGACTAATGAAGACAATCATGATGGCAAGGATAGCAGAATTAGAAAGGGAACTGTGTAACCTTAGTCTTGACTGAGTAAAAAACATTTCACTTGCATATAACATATACGTAGGACAAAACAAGGAAAATCATTTAGGGAATGCTTGTCAGATATGTCAATTTGGAGCCTTAGCCAGTGAATGGGAGGGGATAGAACTGGCGTACTCAAAGCTAAATCTATTGGTGAGGCACAGGGATACATCAAAGGGGTGGGAGAACGGAATGAAACAGATGTAACAAATAACAGGCAAAAAAATGTTTAACAGAACACTTTTCAAAACAGTTTACACTGCTTTGTTATTACACTCAGCTACAAGAGGCAAGGCAGGAAGATGGGGAATCTCCTTCCCAGACTTTTCATTGCTAGGAAAAGTGGGAATCCTGTTTAGTAGAAGATTCTAATGGATGAGGCTGAATTCAGACTTTATTCATGGTATGAGAGAGGAAGCAGAAAAACAACTGAGAGTTTCCTCTAGGAAGCCCTGACAATGCTGAAGCAATATACAGGGCTGTGAAAATGGAAAATAGAGAGAAAACAAAAATAATATCTGCATTCTGGGCAGAAACCATGAAATGTTGTACTTTTGGGACACTTGGTCATACGAAGTGTGACTGTAGGTCCCCACTATGGAAGACTCCACATAAACACAACTATGCCAATATAGTTGCGAGGCCACAGTTTCCTAGCTGCAAACCACCACAGTGATAACCAGAAATATGTCAATGTTAAGGCTATTATGACAAGTTGAATATTTAACGAACAAGGACACGTGTTAAAGATTTGTAGAAAACTACTGAAGGAAACCCGAAGTGGCAATCCAGGAAATTCAAACTAAAGCAGGCGTGTGGGATGCCTGATGCCACACCTAGTCAAGTTTTAGATAAAGTTATAGCAGCCATATGTGGGGAAGAATCAATGGATCTTTTTATACTATACCAAGAAATGGTGAGAGATAAGTACACATTTCTTGTAGACATGGGTGCATCATTGGGCATTATCAAGCCCAGAAAAGGCAAGGGGCAAAAAGTGAATCCCATAGAATATATGGTCAAGCACACAACAGGAACTGAGATCCAGGCCATTGGGTATAGGATGATGGAGTTTGGAATATTCAGGTATGCTGTGTCTGGATGTTCTGCCTTCTTTACCAGCCAAAGTAGATGTGGTAGGCAACCGTGTAATAGTTGGCCATGACCGCTTCCCTTTGTAACAGTGTGATTGCTGTTGCCCTGTTCACAAAGTGCACGTAATTCTCATCTACAATTACCTGCACCTACTAGTTCCAAGTTCAAGGACTTTACAAACCCATACCTGTCTGCTCAGTACACACAGGAAAGGAAACCACAGCTCAGAGAGGTTCTGAGGGAAGGTGGTGTAAAAGCTATTTTTGCATGTTGTATAACTACAGCTTTGGCAAATGTCAAGATCAGTTTGGTAATTGAAATCTGTGATAAAATCCTGAGATTAGAATTTATAGAAGCATTCATTCTAGAAACTGTGGAAATTTGTATGAAAGGAGTAACTTCTGGCAGGGCAATGTCACATGTAAACATGAGCCCTGAAATAGGACAATCTGGTATGCAGGGGGCACCCAGGAGCAGTGTGTTAGAAGTTGATAGAAAGTGATAGGAAATCAAGTAATGGAAGACACCCTCAAGAGTGACAGCAATCAGAGAAAATTGTGTAAATGTGTTGATGTCATACAATGAAGTTGCATGGCGGAACACACCAGTTAATGGAAACAAATCTTTACAGCTGAAGTTAGAAAAATGTAATCTTCCTGGGGCAGGTGGTGAAACAAAGTGAATGTCCGCGTAAGTGTAATGTACTAGAAAGAGTAACTGACTTATGAGATGCAGTAATGTCAAGAAATCAGTAAGCAGCCTTCATGATGCCCATAATGAACACAGGTGGAAACAAAGGGACGCTTCCAGCAGGCATAAGTATAGCAATGGTAGACATTCATTGGTGTGTTAATAACACAGATGGAACAGAAAATAACTGCAGAGTTCAGGGATTAGGAATATATCTTAACAGATCCAGAAATGAAGGAACAGAATAGGAGGGTGCCAGAATGCTAGTAGATAAATTGCAACATTTGAGCCCTAAGTTATCAAGACTTGTTTAAGGAAACAGAAGTTGGCATTATTCCTTGTTCCATTTACAGATACTGTGGGTTTAAAATGGGCAGTGCCGCTTCTTTTAACAAACAATACCACATCCCAAATGCTCTGAGAGACAAGTTGCACAGGCATATAGAAGAGAAGAAGGAAAGAAGCTTTAAATGGTTGGGCAGCCCATAAAATTCCCATGACAAAAAATATTCTGATAATGCACCAAAATATCACTTTTGTACATATTTCAGGTGTCTTAACACTGTGACTCAAAGTACTAGTTTATATCATGCCACTTTTTCCAGGAGAAATCAGATAGAGTAAATGGTAATGAACATTTTTCTTGGTAGACATGAAAGATGTGTACTACCACATTTCAGTCAAACCAGAAGATAAACCTAAGACTGACATTATTACACCACTGGGGGATCCTTGCAGTATGAAAGATTAGCTTTAGGACTTAGGAGCCCTGGCGATACTCTCTAAGGTCATGGACCATGTTCTTCGAGGACTAGGAAATATGATGTCTTACACTTATGGATGATTTGCTTATTTATAGTAAAACCATAGAAGAACATGCAGAATGATTACAGCAAGTATTTAATTGGCTAAGGTGAGTAAAATTTACTTTAAATTAGGCAAATGCCATTTTGCTGAGAGGGAGGTAGAATATTTGGACCACATATTAGAATTTGGATCATTTCCATCACCCAACAAGACAAAGGTCATTAAAGATTTCCCATGAGCCTGAACAATCTGAGACCTGGGATAGTTTCTTGGACTCAGTGGTTATGACAGGATACATTTCAAGATACGCTGACATTGCGTAGCCACCTTGCTAACCAAGAAGTATAAGAAGTTTGAGTGGTCATAGGCCCATGAAACAGATTTTCAGAAACAGAAAGGCACCTTCAGTTCTGACAGTGTACTGGCATGATGTAGCATGCTTGTGAAAGTTGAATAGAGGCTGCACATACATGCAAGAGACATTGGAGTCTCCACCATTTTAACGCATGATTTAGGCAAAGGTGAAAGACCAATTAGCTTTGCAAATAGACAGGAATGTGGCTGAAAAAATCTTATCCATGACAGAGAAAGAACTTGATATTTGGAACTAAGCAATTTAGATGCTGCGCATATGGACATAAGTTCACCTTAATCACAGACCACAAAGCTTTGGGCTGGCTACTACAACTTAAAGAAATGAGTGCTAAATTATCTAGGTGGGCTCTTAGGCTATATGACGTACAGTACCAAGTTGAACGCCACCCCGGAACATAGCATGTAGTACCTGATACTCTGTCTATACATTTAACAGTGATAAGAGGTGGATCCTTGGACTGCAGCATTGTACATTTAGAGCAGGAAAGAGTTAAATATTATCAGGGGTTCAGAACTACTGGGTTTTATGGAAGACAAATATTGGTTGCTGTATTGCAAGGAACCAGAGAGATATCCTAAATTGATCATCTCAGAATCATTAGTAGTGTCTGTTATAAAAGATAATTATGATTTAAGTGGTCAGTGCATGCAGGCATGAAGAAGACTCACAAGTGGCTCATATCCAGACACTACTGGCCAAGTTTACATCAGGATGTAGAGGCTTGCATTCATTGCTGTGACATGTGCACAATTCACATCTGTGCACATCACAGCAAACCAAGTCCTATCATTTACATTAATTGTATGGCTGCCTACTGAGTTTCAGGACAAGGCACTAAATACATTGTAACAACAATAGATCATTGTACTAAATGGGGGGGGGGGGAAGCTGTGTCTATTACTGAGCAGTCAGCCTCTACAATTACAAGAGCCATAGTTACAGAAATCTTCTCATCGCATGGAGTTCCTCAAATGCCATTAAGTGTCAAGGCCAAAACTTGACATCTGATTTTATCAAGGAAGTTTGCAGCTTATTAAGAGTAGTCAAGCCATCTACTAGGCCTTATAATCTGTAGTGTAATGGACAAGTTGAAAATGTTCACATTACATAGTTCTCTTGCTTGTTCCCTGAAAGGTAATGGACAAGACTGGGAACCGTACGTGGACTATATTCTGTGGTTGTACAGCTTACAACCTGATAGCATTACCAAATTGTAACCATATTATTTATTGCATGGCAGAGAAATGGCAGGACCAACTGATAAATTACAAGAAACATATGTCTGAAACAAGTAGAAAGCATCAGACATCCAGGAATCAATGAAACAGTTAGCAAATATTAAAGAAAGCTTGACAATTGGCATGGGATAGTATTAAAAAGGGAAAGGGATCTCTGAAGAAGTATCATGACCAAGGAGCAAAATTAGTTGAATTTCAAGAAGGACATTTAGTTTACAGGAAAGAAATGGTGAACAAGGCTCATTTAAAGGAAAATGGAAATGACCATATAGAGTCTTGGAGAAAATTGCAGAACACATATACAAAGTAGAAGGCAGAATGGGAAACCAGTCACGAAGGCTATAGATTACCTGAAGTTATGTGGAGCTACGAAAGAGGAAATGGAAATGATTTGGGAAACAGCATCATTTAATGGACAAGGATGTAGGCAAGTGTTTCCCAAACTTTTTCCTTCATGGACCCATTTTGGCTTAGAAAAATAACCCCGGATCCTCATCCTTCTCACGTAAATATGGAGTGTGCAGATGATAGGTATCCAAAATTAAAAACTGGTATCTCAAAATTGAGTTTAGATAGCAACAAATACATACCAGTAGCATACGTAACACTGTATTGCATGATTTGACCTTAATTAAAATCTTAAATTGGTTCATGTAGTTGTGGGTATAACAACAAATATATAGAGAAAAATCTGTCGATTACAACTCAAGAGGCTTTTATTATTAGTATATGGGGGTTATTGCAACATGTTTCGGTCCAGTGTGTCCATGTTCAGGTAATACATATATCAAATGTTACTAAGAAGACACACAGGGTTATGGGTGTTTTATATGTGTGTGTAGATGAGATCTCATTTGTACAAATAATAGGTTTATATTAAAGGGTGATTGGGGTGTTTCCAGGTGTAATTTTTCCTTTGTAGATTTTGTAGTAAGTGGATAAGAGAATATTTTTCTTCTTTATTCCATGCAGTTTCTTGATTTTTTGTTGTAGGTAATTGTTGATAGGTGAGGTGTGTAGGAGGAGGCTTATGCTTGTCTTTATCCGGAGCTGAGTTAAGCAGTTTTTAGATAAAAGGTGGTTTTGAATGATGGTTCTGGAAAATAAAGTGAAAATAAATATTAAAATGAAGGCAGGGTAATTATCATGTGATGGCATTTAAGGAGAGGATTAATATTCAGAAATAGAAATGTAGAAAGACATATTTTTAGGTGTACATTGGGGTTATGTGTGGACTCTTGATTTTATATGTATTATAGTTTTTGAGCAAGGAACCTGCTTAGAATTGCAAGAATTTAATTATAAATAATGTGTAATTGTGATGGTTTCTCGAAAACTATAATACATATAAAACCAACAGTGCACATATAACCCTAAGTTACACCTAAAAATATACATTTCTGTTTCCATATATTAATCCTTCCTTTATGTACCATCGCATGATAATTGTCCCGCCATCATTTTAATATTATTTTTAATAATTATTTTTTACTTTATTTTCCAGAGTCATCACTCAAACCAGTAATTTTTCTGAATACCACACATTTTATCTAAAAACTGTTTCTAATCTAGAATCCTCAACTCAGCTGTGGTTAAAGACAAACATTAGCCTGCTACCCCACACATTTCACCTACCAAAAATACCTTATCTACAATAAAAAAAATTAACAGATTGCACAGAATAAAGAAGAAAAATATTCTCTCTTCCACTTACCAGAAAATCGGCAAAGGAAAAGTGATGTCTATACACACCGCAATTACCCTTTACAATAAAAACTGATTATTTGTACAAATGAGATCTCATTTACATGCACATATAAAACACCCATAACGCTGTTTGTCTCAGTAATTTTTGACATATGTACTACCTGAACATGGGCCTGTTGTACCAAAACATGTTGTAATAACCACCATATACTAATAATAAAAACCTCCGAGTTGTGATTGACAGATTTTTAATATATATATTTCTTAATTAAAATGATTGTCGCTCGCCTCGTGGGTACAAGGGGTTTCTTAATTAGATATTTTAACAGTCATACCAAATAAACATATCGGCAATTAATGAAGTTCCATGATTATTTCTAACAAAACATGATTCCTTTAACAAAAAATTAAGTAAATCTCAAAGTAGCCATTACAGAAATGTATCCATGAATCCCCTGCGAGCTAGTCATGGATCCCGTGGGATCTGCAGAGCATACTTGGGGAACCACTGATATAGAAGATTGGGAACTCTCTGATAGTGAAGAGGACAATACAGAGCAGAAGACAGTTATCCAAATACGGGAATTGCACCGTGTACTGTAATTGAAGGACTGAACATCAGACGAGACACAGGAAGACGCTAATGGGAGGGACTCGAACTCAGAACCTTCCAACTAGAATGACCGGCATAGCCAGAATGATGACATAGGACAGGGATGGCCAACATGTGGCTCTTGAGGGAAATATTTGCAGCCCTTAGTCACCTGAATTGTTTCGATATAACAGTTTAACAGACATAACATAACAGGACTACAGAACATAATATGGCAACTTATATATATATATATCTCGGTTTAAAAAATGTATATATATATCTCGGTTTCAAAACGCTTTTCTACGTTGTCTGACACCTAGAATCCATTGCTTCCTATCTTCCCATTGGCCTTCATTTAGGTTTCTTTCGTTCATGGCCTTCCTTATACCTTCCATCCAGTTTTTCTTCGGTCTTCCTTGTGCTGTCTTTTGTTTTGGCATCCACTTCAGTGCTATTTTGGGTAATCCTCCTTTTACCATTCTCTGAACGTGGCCATACCATGTTAGCTGGTTATGTTCAATTTCTTTTACAATTGTTTCCTCTAGTCCAATTTGTTGTCTCCTGGTTACTTTTTAATTCTTTCTTTTCTTGATATTCTTGAAGATCTCCTCAGGGCATCCATCTCTGTAGCTTCGACCCGTCTCTTTATTATTTTCTGTGAGTCTCCATGTTTCAGAACCATACAATAAACTGCTTTTAATCAATGCATTATAAATGTTCAACTTTCTCTCCTTTCTTATGTCTTTATTCCACAGTATCCCATTTAGACATGCTATACATTTTCTTGCTTGTATTACTCTTGATCTTATTTCTTTGTCATCTGTTCTGCTAGTATCAAAAATAACTCCTAGATATTTATATTCTTCACAAGATTCAATCTCGCTGTTTTTATCTAATTTCAAACTGCTGTGCGTTTCCCCAATACATAAGTATTTTGTTTCATTCAAATTCGTGTCCAGGCCCCATTTCTCATAAGGTTATTTTAATTTACGCATCATATACTCCAAATCTTCTTTGTCACCCACTAAAACTACTTGAACATCTGCAAACTGGAGTGTATACAATGTTGTATTTTCTAAAGGAATTCCCATTCTGGAGCATTTACGTTTCCATTCTTCTAAAGCTTTTCGTATGTAAATCTTAAAAAGTGTAGGGGAAATGCAACATCCCTGGTGTAGTTCTTTAGTAATGTTAAAAGGGTGGGATAATTTGTTTCCACTTTTCACTTGTGCTGTATTGATGTAAAGATTTTGCAGTGCTTTAATTAAATTATTATTAATATTTAATTCTCCCAAAACTTCCCAAAATTTTGATATTGGTATACTGTCATACGCTTTTGTCAAATCCACAAATAATAAATGGTTTTCTTGGTTTGTTGCATTCCTTTTTTCAATAACTTGTTTTATGCAAAAGATGTTGTCTGTACATGATCGTCCTGTTCAAAATCAACTTTGTTCTTCTTCATCTTTATTCTCTTCTTCTATGAGGTCTCTAAGGATTTTACCATATAATCTACTCATCACACTCATCACTGAAATGCCCCTATAGTTAGCACAATCTTTTTTGCTTCCTTTTTTGTGTATTGATGAAATGTAAGCAGCTTTCCATCGTTGTGGGGCTTCTTCTCCATTTAAGCAACTTTATTAACAAAAAAAAAAAAAAGTTCAGAAACTATAACATCACGTTTAGACAGCACACAGTAAACCAGTCTTGCATTGTTTTCTGTCAGGTTTAGGAAGTCAACCGTAGTTGTAGCGTAACTTACTGTATGTAAATAACGGCATTCTAGTGAATTCAGTCTCTCCCTCCCCCCATTCGTATATGTATACACAAGTGCAGTCCTCAAGGCGAGTCCTTAACTACAAACGTGGCCCTCCTGTGGGTTGAAATTTGCCACCCCTGACAGGAAATGAAGGTAGTCAAAGCATAGGCATCTGTGGCAACAGAATCTCAATATGATTTCTTCAGACCTAAGAAAATATTTCTTATATATATTAATTGTGAACAAGTTTGACAAAAAGCAGAAGTAAAGAACCAGCATAAAAGCTATTGTGGAACAAAGTGCAACATATTAGCAAAATTAATAACGAGAAGGATGGGTCAGCATTGAGTACAGATACTAGAAGCATGTCTGCCGTTTTAGGCAGTAACAGAAGTGAACTAGATCGGATGACAGCTGAAATTAGAGAATGTGTAGTGCTTATTCATTAAGAACGTACAAATCAATCAGTAGAGCATATATCTGTTGACCGAAACATCAGGGAATATTGGAATGGGAACAGTATATACAACAAGACTTGGATCAAAGTTTTAATAAAATACCCATCACATACCCTTTTGAGGAGAGAAATAACACCTTTGACAATTATGACAAGAGAGTTGACTGATAAAATATCTACTCTTGAACAAATTTACCAGGAATGAACTGATACAAAAGAGCATTTTGTCTGTTGTAAGCAAAACTCTTAAATTTCTGTTCAGTACTGCATTATCAGGTGGTACTGTAAAATTATGGTATCAAGTAGATGAGTTGAAAACTCTGCAATTTACTGTGTGACAATATAGCCAACCAAATAAGAGTAACTAGAGACCTTGATTACAGTATTGAAAACAACGCAAAGAAGTTGATGACATAATGCATTGAAGCAGCTGGCCACAAGTTCCAGATGTATATTAGAGGCTATAGTTACAAGGCAGAGTTGTCTTTTACCTCAGAACTAGCTTTGCTAAATAAGCTGCCTGTATCCTTGTGCCATCTGCAAAGCTAATGCACATTTTAGATCCATTTAGAAGCAGGCCTAGACCTGATATGCCCTTTTAAACCAGAGCCCATGTATAATATGTCTTACTGTGAAGTGATGCAGATTACTGCAGTGGCATCCCAACATGTAATTAGAATGTTCATGCAGATGCTGTTAAAGGAAGAGTCTAGAACCTTTCCTATTTTCAAAATTAAGATGGTCCATGTGTCTGATTCTGACATTAAATGATATGTACCACAGAGAGGAGCTACAGAATGGATAGCAGTTAGTGTGGGTAGGCGAAACTTTGTAGAGTTAGACTCAAGTTTTTTTTTTAATTTTGCGGAGATGGTTACATAAGCTTGTGTGAATTCAGAATTCCTGTATGTGATAGAAATTACATGACATGCTCTAGGGCACTCTATTATGGGCAAATTGATGTAGCTATTGAACTTTTGAAACATTCGTTTCAAAATCTAAATTTGAACCAATTTTTGCTTAGTTTTGAAAAATGTGAAAAATCCTGCGATGTGGCTGTACTTCCTCCATGGGCCCATCATGCTGGAATGCAAATGCCCAACTAGACATGCCAAGGCATTGATATAAAGGGAGAGGGGCTTCCTAAAACATCTGCCCACATGAAATCTATAAAATGAGCTGTTGACTCAATGAACCATTGACTCTCAGTGTGGCAAGAGAAAAGTCTGAGCATAAAGTTGGGACAAATGCCATAATTGACCCAAGATTAGTCACAGGAGGATGTGAGATTTTTCAGACTGAGGAAAGCGACATCCCTGCTATGCCAGCTGAGCCAGGTCAGAACCTGTCCACCAGCTGAAGGCAGAAAACTGATCAGCCACCAATGGGTGGATTGTGTTCCTGCAATGACTGGTTGAGGCGGTAAAACACAAGGTGGCCGTGGGAAAACCATCTGGTCTGGGTGACAGGTTGCATCATCCTGCTACAGATGCTATGTTTCGCACATGTGGCCACTCTCATCTACTGTCCAGCAAGCTGCACCTGGTGGTTACTGAGGACACTGTGCTTGCTAAGGCCTGCTGAACAGATTTATCTTGGGTATCCAACAACCACCCACAACAACGAAGCCAAACAGGTAGACAACCAGCTGTTGTGTCAGAGGGAAGTCCCGATGTCTAAGCTGATACCGGCAAGGTCTAGTAGTGTGCCAGAGAAAAAATGGTGCAGCAGACAAAAGAGAGGTGATCATGCATTGCAATGTGCAGGAACAAATATGTGTATGTTCGAAAAATGAGGATAAGAAAGTATAAATGAATGTTAAATATACGATTCCAATACAAAAATAATATAGACATTAAAAGCATATATTAAAGGAAGAATGGGCAGTTTGTATATTGGTATAATTTTTTTATAATTATGTAATTTCTGTTGTATTTATGTAATTATTATAATATTCTGGGAATAACTGGTATTGTTGTTGTGCAACTTTGGGAAATTATGGGCATTTTAATGTGGGGGATGTAGTGCCATGCACTTCTGACATGTTCCCTCAGTTAGTTCACAGGCCCATAGGCAGATATTTGCTGAATGCTTATGTGTCAGGGTTTCACCCTGCCAGCTAGGAGAGGGAGGGTTTCAACTTGGCACATGAGGAACAGTTGTGTGCCTGTTGTTATTAGATGTTTCTTGTAAGAAGGGAATGAGAGGTAGTTTGGAGAATGGCACTGTTGCTATTCAGACTTGTTGTGGTGTGGAAACCTGATTGTGCAGAAAAAAGGTGAGTTGACACACATGACTGGAAAGCTCCTCATGGCCATGACTTCTCTGAGTGTTGACATGCACTGGTGGGTTCCCGTGGAGTAAACAGGAAGTCCAGCATATAGGTCTCACAGGGAAGCCAACATTTATTGCTAGTGATTGGCAGGGCATATATAAATTTTTTCAGCTTGTGACTTTGTTAATGTACATATTGTTCTCTGTGCAGAGGGAAAATTTGTTAATTTTCCTTCAAATGGGTAGTTTGATAGTTTCAGTAAGCTTCATGTCAGTGTGGTAATTAGTTACTACTATATTCCTATTCAGAATATTATTTTCATTATATTGTCAGGTTGTAAATAAACTGTAGACTTAGGTTATCCATGGTATGGTTGAGTTGATTAGAAAATTCCAGGTGTCCTCCTGTCATCAGAAAAGGTTAAGACCAGTATAAGCTACCTTAAAACAGAGTAAAGGTAGCCCGTCCACAGGGCTAGAGATCAGGGTAGTAGTTTATATATATGGATGGTGCCAGACCTACCATTGTGATATACAGCTGATCTCCCATTATGCAGTTTGGCAGGATAATTCAGATCTCCATAAGGGTTGTGCAGGGTGTACAGTATACTGTTGTCGGGTGGTTCTTGCAACAAGACCCAGTCCCAACGATATAGCACTGCTATTCATAATGTACCTTAGACCTCTGGCATGTGCACCTAACTTCCATAGTCTGCTTGCTGCTACTCAGTCATTTTAAGTCTGTATCTTGGTTAAAATGCATAAAATATAGTTTGGTTGCTACATCAGGATGTGTTCCACAGTGATTTTATAATGTCAATATCCTTTGTGGTTTGATAAGTTTCGTTTAGCAAAGGCTGTGGGTTTCGTACTGTAAACTTACCCTTGCCTTAATGTACAGAATATTGAAGTGTACTGTACTGTACTGTATTTATGATGCATGAATGATTGAAAACATGTTTTATTCTGTGTGTATGAATTACTATGCATGACAATTAACCAGAGACAAAATTGTCATTCTGTTGTGTGGATCTGGGACTGAGTACCATGTCAATAATGAAAGCTGTAGCCTTGTTTCATAGCAATATTAATTTGGCATTCCTGCTCTTAATATTTTACAGCACTAATTTGAAGGCAGAAATTTATGAAGTAAATATATTTGTTTCCAGTAATGGGTAAAGCAGAAGGCCATGGTGAAAACTGGCATGGTCATGTTACAGCACTCACTGTCTCTCCTGAATTCAGACGTTTGGGTCTTGCTGCAACATTGATGACATGGCTAGAAGATGTTTCAGAAAAGTAAGTGGTCAAAAAGTCATAACATTAATAGTTGAGGGCATTAAACCATGTCCAGAATGTGATGCAGATTGTTTGCTGCCAAACTGTTACATTCAGCAAATAATATCTAGAAAATCACAGGCTTTTTCATATACTAATTCTGTATTTTTTATTGGATTGTAATCAAATGTTGACTGTGCTGAAGGATTTCTGTAGAATGTATGTCCCATAAAGGGGGAACCAAATACATATATACTGGTACTTTTCTTGTGAAGTAGTAGTAAATGTAAGCAAAAGAAATGAAAAATACCAGTTCACAATACATCACAAATTTTTCCTTGTATGACACATGGTGAAACACGCACACATGCGCGCGCGCACACACACACACACACACACACACACACACACACACACACACACACACACAGCTGGGTCAATGATATGCTGTTTCTTATCTTTCCACATGTTTGTTATACACAACATACCATTCTGATTTCCTTTCTGTTACGGGTATGCTCCCGGGAAAATGTTGCTGTATCAGTCTCCTTATGCGTCCATTTGCATAGGTAAGAGTAAAGGTAAACATAAAGGTCAAACAAATAAAGGTACTTTCAGTCTAACACATCAATATATTAACACCTTTTACAATACTTACAGGCTACATGTTTCGGCTTATTACAGCCATCTTCGGGCCTATGTTATAAGAGCACTTAGTACTATTGGATATCTACTTTACGAGTTGGGATCCCAATCGTTCACA
>Ga0268261_10002398_pt1 | contig 13404 bp, 11 predicted proteins | sample TergutNc150P1_FD_190353 | JGI IMG/M metagenome (GOLD analysis project Ga0268261, IMG submission 190353) | Nasutitermes corniger P1 segment gut microbial community from laboratory colony in Florida, USA - Nc150 P1 (SPAdes) (version 2) | ecosystem: Host-associated > Arthropoda: Insects >... | reverse complement strand
ATTTGATTTACACAGTGCGGCTGTGTCTGATTCACACTTGCCATGCCGCGCCCATGCCATGCTCTGACCATGCCGTTCTTCTCAAGGCCACAGCGCGGCCGTCGAGAGACGGCCGCGCTGTGCCGTGGCCTTGAGAAGAACGGCATGGTCAGAGCATGGCATGGGCGCGGCATCTCAAGTGTAAATCAGACACGGCCGCACTGTGTACAGCAAATGGAAAAGACACATTCTAAACTCTTGGCGGCACGGCATGGCAGGGGAACGGCACGGGCGCGGCATGCTATGTGTGAATCGGCGTTTAAAGTGCCCCAACAGCAATGTATTTAAAACATGAAACTGGGCGAAAGGTCTTCTGACATGACGACAGACAGACGTGTGTCGAGTATCACCGGTGTTAACAAGAAGTAACACAGGGTGCCTGACCCTTTGTCCTCTCCTCGATCCACTAGTTCTGTCGCATAGACAGCCACATCCGCTCGGATATCACATGGCAGATACGATGCTCAGGGCAACGATACAGGAAACACGTATCTAAGATGATGACGTGAATGGTGGCAGAGGAAGTATCATATTTGTACGGAAGATACATTCACATTGTGCTCACGGCGTACTCTTAACCGGCAGTAACCAGGTGTCATGTGTTTTGATGTGCAAATTGTGTCCCATTTATAGTGTCCCCGCACACGACATGTTTATCGCATAGAAAGTCTGTATTATCCCGGACATTCCCGGCGCACTGCTTGCTTGTGGACACAATAAAACAGACAGCCAGCCTGTGTAGCGTACATTTATGTGTGCAGATACTGTACATATACTGTACTTATACTGTACTTATACTGTGAATGTACTGTACGTATATTGTAAATATATGTACATATACCGTACATGTACTGTGAAGATACTGAAACTTTACTGTACATATACTGTGCATATACTGTACATATATTGTACATATACTGTGAATATACTCTACACATACTGTGCATTTACTGTGCATTTACTGTACATACACTGTGCATATACTGTACATATATTGTACATATACTGTGAATATACTCTACATATATTGTAAATATACTGTGCATATACTGTACATACACTGTGCATATACTGTATATATACTGTATATATTCTGTGCATATACTGTGCATATACTGTACATATACTGTACATATGCTGTGCATATACTGTGCATATACTTTACATATAATGTACATATGCTGTGCATATACTGTACATATATTGCACATATACTGTATATATGCTGTAAATATACTGTACATATACTGTGAATATATTGTACATATACTGTACATATGCTGCGCATATACTGTACATATACTGTGCATATACTGTATATATACTGTAAACATACTCTGCATATACTGTACATATGCTGTGAATATACTGTACATATACTGTGAATATATTGTAAATATACCGTACATATACTGTGAATGTACGGTACATGTACTGCACATATGCTGTGAATATATTGTACATATACTGTACATATGCTGTGCATATACTGTACATATACTGTGCATATACTGTATATATACTGTAAACATACTCTGCATATACTGTACATATACTGTACATATGCTGTGAATATATTGTACATATACTGTACATGTGTTGTGAATATACTGTACATATACTGTGAATATATTGTAAATATACCGTACATATACTCTGAATGTACTGTACATGTACTGCACATATGCTGTAAATATATTGTACATATACTGTACATATGCTGTGCATATACTCTACATATACTGTGCATATACTGTATATATACTGTACACATACTCTGCATATACTGTACATATACTGTGAATATACTGTGAATATATTGTACATATACTGTACATATGGTGTGAATATACTGTACATATACTGTGAATATATTGTACATATACCGTACATATACTCTGAATGTACTGTACATATACTGTGAATATATTGTATATATACTGTACATATGCTGTGCATATACTGTACATATACTGTGCATGTACTGTATATATACTGTACACATACTCTGCATATACTATACATATACTGTACATATGCTGTGCATATACTGTGCATACACTGTAAATATATTGTACATATACTGTACATATGCTGTGAATATACTGTACATACACTGTGAATATATTGTACATATACCGTACATATACTGTGAATGTACTGTACATATACTGCACATATACTGTGAATATATTGTACATATACTGTACATATGCTGTGCATATACTCTACATGTATTGTACATATACTGTGAATATACTCTACATATACTGTACATATACTGTGCATATCTTCTTCTTCCAGGCGCTGAACTTCCTAGTTGAAAGTTTTGGCCTTCTCAACGACCTCTTCCCACTTCCTTCGATCCTGGACGCAGGCTATCCAGTTTTTGATCTTCATTTGGCAGATGTCCTATTTGATGTTATACTGTGCATATACTGTACATATACTTTGCATATACTGTATATATACTGTGCATAAACTGTGCATATACTGCACATATACTGTGCATATACTGTACATGTACTTTACATATACTCTACATATACTGTACGTATACTGTACATATACTTTACATATACTCTACACATACTGTACGTATACTGTACATATACTTACATAGAGTTACCTATCATTGCCTCACCTCGTAATCTCAGCTCCGACGACTCTAATATTGGCACACACTCTGTTATATTCCCAGTCTTTAGCGCCAACTCCCCAGTCCACCACGAAGACGTTAGCGTCAACCTGCAGTAAATAGTAACCATTTTACAATATTTTAAGAGTCTTCATCCACTACTTGACTCCGAAGACAACGGTACTAGGCTCCTCCGCAAAGTCGGATCCTGCATAAGAGGTCAGAAGACCTGAATCTGTAGCAGCATGTCGGTGTACGTGGGTCTGTCTACTGGCATGACGTCACAGTACCAAAGGTCTGTCTCCTCAGGCTGTCAGTATCAACTGACAGAGGATCGTATCCAATGGCCGGCTGGCTTGCATAGTCTGTTGAATTCTGTCGAACCGACTGTCAAATCTGCAGCCACGCAATTCCCGAATCTTATCCAATTTAGGATTTTTGTGGAAAAACCTGACGGCAAGAAACTCCTTGTATGACTTTGGAGTATAATTGATGATAATATTAATATGCATCTTGAACAAGAAGGGCGGGAGTGAGTGAACTGGATTAATTTGTCTGAAGATTGGTACAAGCGTCGGGCTGTTGTGATCACAGTAATGAACCATCGGGTTCACAAAATGCGGGAAATTTGTTGACTTGGCTCCGTGAGGTGTTCCAACGAGGTTCAGGAGCGTACTGGGTTCTGAGTGGGAGACAGTGAGAAGGAACTGCAGGTGACAAGTTGCGGGGTTTGTACTGCTGGCCCCACACAGTTCGGAGAGAGAGTTGGCTGTCCATGTAGCATATATGAAGGTTGTGGTGGGAAAAGCTGAGGCAAAGACACCACGTGTAGCACCTAGGCATGCAAGAGAGAATAATATTAAAATGGAACGCGAAAGAATGAGCTACGGCGTGGACTGGATTAACCAGGCTCACGTTGAAAGAAGTGGCAGTGTTGTGTGAACGCCGTGCTAAACCTTCGTTGTCCACAAAAGGCAAGGAAATTCTTGCCCCGGTAAAGAACTGTAAGCTGTGTCCGGACGGACACTACCAAACAGTGTCTGGGGCTAGAACAGCCATTATGATGGGCATTGCAGCCTGCGGTGTTGTGAGGTCTTTGTGTCGATATGGGAGCGTACTGCTTCTGTCTTCAGGACTCTGTAATCTGACACACCGAAATAAATGCCGGCTTTCTGTCAAACAAATGTTATAGTCCCTAGCGCGCAGAACTACGTACAGGTTCGTATGTTCACGTTCTGACTCCCGATTAATAGCCCAGGCGTTCATGAGAACAGGAAGATACATTTATTATTATTATTATCCTCGGTATCTCCTTTATGCAGGGTATCTACACTTATATTCCTGAGACAAACCATGTCCCTAGGGAACACTGTGTCGCAACTATTCTGATGTAATTATTCATGGTGCGTATATCGCTAGTTCCTGCGTTGACTCCATTGTATCTCTACGTTAGCACTTTCCGAAGTATGTGTGCAGTGCCTAATATGGATGTTTTCTGTAGTTCCTTAATTTCGTGATTTTCTGGTATGTTGCTCACGTATTTTCTAAACGACTTTGAAATGGTCCCAGTCGCGCCTTTATTATTATTATTATTATTATTATTATTATTATTATTATTATTATTATTATTATTATTATTATTATTATTAGCCATTTAAGGCATGGGCGTCGAACCCTTTTTTATGACAAAGGGCCACACCCCTTATTGCGGGCTGGTTTGCCGGCCGCACGTACAAAAAAAAAGTAACTGATTTATGTTGTGTACACTATGTGCGGGCCGCATGCTACAGCCTGGCGGGCTGCGTGTTCGACACCCATGACTTAAAGACACTGGCACAACAGTGGGAGGCTGCTTTTCTTTCCAGTGCTTTCTTATAGCCGATTGGACAAATTGCTTGATTTTAAGTTGACCAAGTTTCGCCCGTTTGTCCTTCTGATGGAAGCAGTACTAAGATGAAGGTGAGTGTGAAGCATTGGTGGAATGACACTGACAGCAATACAGAAGACCTGTCCCAGTGCCACTTTGTGGACCGCGAATATCACACAGTTTGGCCCGGAATCGAAGCCGGGCTTTCTCGGTGAAAGGCCGGCGGCTGATTGCTTGAGAAATAACACGTCCTCTGAAGGACAGACGTACGTTTAAATCAGACATGAGTACAGTTCCTACCTCACAGAGAACAGCTCCATCTATATTATTAATGCCAGTTGGTTAGTGGTACTGGTCTGTGTTCAGTGTCACAGCCGTATGAAACACATAACGTGCACTGTGCGGGCGAAATGCAGAGCTTTTAGTGTTACAGGGCGTGGTACATATAGTTACCACTGGGTTTTAAATTTTCAGAAGTCCTCATCTTGAATTAACCTAAAAGTAATACAAAGGGAATGCCAGCCTGCTCCTAGCCCGTGTCTGACAAACACATTGAGCGATATGTGAGATGCAGTCGTGCAACAGGATCAAACTTTGTGCACCGGAATGGAGAGCGCTTTGTGCTGACCATGTTTACAATAACACGAGTCCGGAAGTTAAAGACCAGCATTTGTGAAAGTATGATGGATCCACTGAATGCACCAATACATGTTATTATTTGTAAGTTTGTTAGCTTTGTTTTGTCAGAACCTTCTGCCAGCGCTTTAAATATTACATTTAAAATGAATTATATTTAAATATCCAGTCCGTACCGCGCAGTAAACACACCCCGTCTCAGTTATGCAAACCAATCAGTTAATGCTGTATAGGGAAATAATCGCTGTTTGTTCTGAGATCCACACAAAACACATAAATACACTGTGTGGGCAGAACGTAGAATTGCTGAGTGTTAAACTGGTGGTACATAGAGTGACCAGTGTGCGGTACATATAGTGACCACTGTGCGGTACATATAGTGACCACTGTGCGGTAAATATAGTGACCGCTGTGCGGTACATATAGTGACCACTGTACGATACATATAGTGACCAGTGTGCGGTACATATAGTGACCACTGTGCGGTACATATGGTGACAACCACTGTGCGGTACATATGGTGACCACTGTGCCGTGCATACGGTGACCGCTGTGCGGTACATATAGTGACCGCTGTGCGGTACATAGAGTGACCAGTGTGCGGTACATGTAGTGACCACTGGGACTTACAGGGTTGGCAGGTTAGTTATTTTTCAGTGCACTTTATGAGCCAAATGCATCCTAGACTGTGTGGTGACTATGAATATAGCTTTCTTCTGAATTATGGCGCCGTCTGTCTTGATAGACAGGCGCCGCTGTTCGGAAACAAGTGACGCCTTTGTCTGTCGTAATCCTGAAACTGACGATAAAAGTAGCCTATTCCTCAGTAACACTGTTACCTGTATAACTTACTACACGCAGTCGTGTTCCAGAAGAGAGCTTTCCTCATAAGGCGCCTACGTTTAACATTACGACGCAAATACTCACGTTATTTAGATACGCGTTCTTCATGTCCTCCACCCAGGTGTCGTTGCCCGTCGACATGAACCCATGAATCAGGAAAGCAGTTTCTTTACTGCCGTTGTAGTTGGAATGCTTCATGTCAATATTTGGCCACGTCTGGACGTAGTACCTTCTGGTGGGTCTTTTCCTGTTTCAGAGTTTTAACACATTACAGTGTGTTTATGTTATCGTGTCCCTGAGCAATGCAAATTTTAACCCATAAAATCCTACATAGAAATTCACCCTCTATTACAGCCTGCTTCGAAACAGTTGTTAGTTTACACTCCATAACCATAAAAACATTTCCAAATTCTCCATCCATGCACTACGTTGGTTTACTCCAGCAATCCGCAAATGGCTGTCCTCACAGCCCAAATTTTCCGTGAATGATTTTCAAGTAATCAAGGGATTCCCTTTTTAATGGATTTCCACCTTAGAGATTTATTAAATAACTATAGCAATTGTATGCCGTTACAGACACAGTCAGTTGCTGCTACTGTACTGACAACGCTAGCTGTGAGGACAGCAGTCTGCAGGGTCGGAACAGACGACCAAAGAATGTAATTAAATTGTTTCGTAAACCAAAGAAGACAATAAATTTTACGTCAAACCAGAGAGTGCCGTTAGGTCAGACTCTTTGGTTCTTCACCGTGCTGGACTCATTTCAGACAGACGTGAAAGTGTTCCGGTGTGTTTAACGTCTGACGTACGCCTTGTATTTGTCTGAGAATCCTTCGAACTTTTTAAAACCAAATTCGTTCCGATATACACTAATTGTACTCTTTCTGCTCACGGAATAAGTAAGATGAAGGGAACAGAAGAAAGCGGTTTGTCGTTAGAGCGGACCGCATTAGGTGTATTCCAGCCATAGATTAATTCGAACGTGCTGGAAAATATTATTGCAAGTGGTACAGTCCATGACGTATTACACACTTTACCAAGGGGTTCTTTAATTTCAAAATATCGTGGTACTCATTTCAGTGTAATTTAATGTACATTCGTAGGGAAAGAACTGCATTCACTGCCCCGATTTTTATGAAACTCTCACATTTTCAACAGCGGTGGCTACACACAAATATCTTCTGCTTTCTTTTCACGTACACACCGTGTATCTTGATAATTATCAAAGTGTTTTTCACCAACTGATGGCACTGGTCGGAATCAGACTGAGTTAGGGCCCTAACTCAATCTGATTCCGAACAGTGCCACACACATACACTACAAGGACCAAACAATAACACTATTCAACACACAAAATGTTATAGAAACGAGACTAACTAAACTTTACTATTTTGAGACCGCTGAATTCGAAAATGTCACAGAAATTTTCAGCTTAGCTTTAGTTTTCGAGTTACAGTTATGGCCTGAAATTTAACTTTTTTCAACTATATACGAGTATTAGGTCTCAGTCTTCAAAAGTTGGCAACACCCTAAGCGGGCGCCGTAATTCTCATACCACGATGAAATCACGTGGTCGGCAATCGTCGCTGCAGGTGTTCGTCACGTGATCAGTAAAACTGTTGACTGTCAGCTCTCTTCAGTTCTTATAAAGTGTTGTACGAAATCGGTCGTATTGTAGATGGTTTCCTCAAGTTCTTTCATGAGAATTTTGTCGTGATAGTTTCAGCTGGCATTCTACTGTCATAGATTGTGTAGTATATTTATGAAAATGTCCCGGAAGTGCCTAAATAACCCGGACAACTTCTGCTATATTTGCGGAGAAGTGACATTTGCCTCAAGGAAGTTTTCGATTACTCCAACTATAAAAAAGGCATTTTTATTGTATTTCGACTGTAAGGTAGAGGACCAGGACAAATAATGGGCATCACACGTGTGCTGCACTACGTGTTCATCCAAACTCAATGCGTGGGTGAATGGAAAAAAAAGTTGTATGCCGTCTGGAGTGCTCATGCTTTGGAAGGTGCCTAGCAATCACGGTACTGACTGTTATTTCCGTATGATGCTCCCTATTCAAAATGATATGTCCATGAAGAAATCAACACTTGTGTATCCGAATATACCATCAGCAATTCGGCCTGTGCCTCATGGCGAAGGACATCCTGTTCCTGAACCACCGGACAATTTTGCTATGAACTCAGACGACGAAGACAGTGTTTTTTCAAACAGCGAAGAACAGCAGCCATCAGCTTCAAGAATTGCAGACAACTTGCCAAGCACAGATTTATCCAATCATAAGATGACAGAAGGCGAGCTCAATGACCTCATCAGGGATCTCAAACTTCCAAAAAGAAGGCAGAACTTTTGGCATCAAGGTTACAACAGGCGAATTTACTACACCACTCCCCCACTACATATTAAATTGGGGCTTAAGAAGAATTTTGTAAAGGCTTTTGATGTGAAGGGTCCTGCATTCACTTACTTAATGTGGAAAATTCCCCAAGATCACTTTCGAGAAAGTAAAAGCAGGTGTGTTTATTGGTTTTCAAATCAGACAACTTTTTAAAGACCAGCAGTTTGAAGCAGTATTAAGTGACAAGGAGAAAGCAGCATGGCAATCCTTTGAAAAGTTTTCGAATGGTTTTCTGGGAAATTTCAGAGAACTTATACAAGATCTGGTGGATTCGTATGAACAGCTGGAGTGCAATATGTCGCTGAAAATGCACTTTTTATTTTCACACCTGGATTTTTTTCCATTAAATTGTGGTGGCGTGAGCGACGAACATGGGGAGAGCTTCCATCAAGACATTTCGGTGATGGAGCACAGGTACAAAGGGGAATGAGCGCTGCCATGTTAGATGATTATTGATGGATGATGAAAAAGAATGCTCCTGAAACAAAATACCATCGACAGGCCGAAAGGACACGTCGTTAAGGCCATAATTTTTATTCATATGTATTGTACGTATAACTATGATAGTGCTATTATCTTGAAAACAAAAGCTAACTAATGAATTTTATAATTATTTTCGTATTCTGCGGCCAAAAAAAAGATAAAGCTAGTTTATTCACTTAACCATAACATTCAATCATTCAAAAGTTGTTGAACAATGTAATAGGTGCGGCCACACAGCCGAATGAACCACGTCAATGTATTTTAACTCATTTTAACAATTGTAACTTTAGCAAGGTTCAAATAATGTGCTCCCTGAGGATGGTGTTTTTCACACCGAAACATGTAGGAGCATTTTAATGTCAATGTTAATGCAAATTTAAAATTGTTTTTAAGACTATCCAACTGTGGATCAGTTGGTGAAAAAACTTTGATAATCTTCTGCTTTATTTTACTCGAATCTGACATCAAAGTAAAACATACGAATAGAAACTCCCTTACGCCGCTAAGTACAGCGCAGTTTTCCACAAAATTTACAATTACTCAATAAATTATATCGAACATATAAATATAATTTTAGCCAAATTCAAGTGAAAATGTGGACAATGCAATGAGAATTTCATTTACGCCTAAGCATGGATTTCAATACACGGATATTCACGAATTTCAAACTTACGTAATTGCGTCTATCAGTTGCGTTTATTGAATTTTAATCAGATATTTTGAAAAATAATGCAAGAAGGTGTAGGAGTTTATTTACGAACTTAATAAAGCGTGACTTTCACTGAGCCGATTTTTACAAAATTAGTGCTTGTTCGGTACATTTTGTGCAGTATTCCTGTGCCGCATGTCATGTCATAAACATTTCGGAAGCGGTTTCTCTCCCAGTCCTTTTGTCTCTCTCCCCTCTCAGTAACATTCCTGTGCCGCATGTCATGTCATAAACATTTCAGAAGCGGTTTCTCTCCCAGTCCTTCTGTCTCCCCTCTCAGTAACATTCCTGTGCCGCATGTCATGTCATAAACATATCATAAGCGGTTTCTCTCCCAGTCCTTCTGTCTCCCCTCTCAGTAACATTCCTGTGCCGCATGTCATGTCATAAACATTTCAGAAGCGGTTTCTCTCCCAGTCCTTTTGTCTGTCTCCCCTCTCAGTAACATTCCACCAAATCTCCATACTCATATTCATCTACATGTTGCTCATAGCAGATAGACAAACTGGCAAAGCCTGGGAACCCTAAAAAAAGCAGCGCACATTTGGAATTTAGGGAACATCTAATGTAAAACAAGTCCCGTTGTTTAGTGTTTGACAATCAGTCCCAGTTGTGGTCGGCAGACCTCCTACTGTACCTCGTGTAGAGATAGAAACGTGTCTGGATGACCTCAGGCTTGTCAGGCAGAGGCACCGGCCGCAAAGGGCTGCTCCAAGGCTCCTCCACTGAGAAACAGCCAAGCTCCCCGTAACAGACGGACTCTTCTGCTGAAGGAAAGAAGAAACGCTTTAGGTTACCGTGCGGTGGCTTAAATATGGCGACGGGCGGGCTTAAGGGTTTGCAGTGGCGAGCTGTCGTTGTGGCAACTGCTAAGTAAAGTTTCGGACAATCTGCTGTACAGGGCCTGGCCTGGCCTGGCCTGGCCTGACCTGGCCTGACCTGGCCTGACCTGACCTGGCCTGGCCTGGCCTGGCCTGGCCTGGCCTGGCCTGGCCTGGCCTGGCCTGACCTGGCCTGACCTGGCCTGACCTGGCCTGGCCTGGCCTGGCCAGGCCTGACCGAGGCTGTGTTCACACTGCGAACAGCTGCAAGTGTATCAAACACCGTAACTATTTGTCATAGACGCGGACCGCGTCTTCGCACAAAACACAGACCCGTCTCTTGTCAGAGAGGGCGCCCTAAGACTGTAGGAAGAATATCTTGCCGGCTGTCGAAAGCAGGATCATTGGAAGAAAAATACTTGGACAATTTTTGTTCAAACACGGAAATCTGGCCTACTGAAGGAAATATCAGAACCATTGAAATGCGTCATACGGGAGGAAGTAAAAAAAGCGTAACATCAGTATATGTGATCGTATATTCAATATGTGTTATGTATTGTCTTCTGAATAAGAAACACCGAATTTAACTGTAGTGTCTGGCGACTGATTGTAGCTGATTGTAAGAGTTCCGCCAGTCCAGGAGTTTCTTCCTCTTTCACCTGCAGACAGTAGCAAAGCCGACCGCCGAACTGTCGTACTTGTTTAAACATTACGAAGATGGACCAAGTCCAAAACAAGATTTTTTTTTCACTGAGAAATATCAGTTTTACAAAATCAACAAACATAACAGCCTTAACATAGTGACATGACAACGGTAGGCGCAGAACATGACTGATGAAGGAATGTCGGGGAAAACAGGAGATCAGACAGGAAGGGAAGGAACGATCAAGAGTTTGAAGGTTCTGAACAGTAAATTGTTGTAAGTAAAGGTAGTGTAATGTAATGTAACAAACAAAATCATACGGCTGAATATGTATCAAGCTGCAAGCTGTTGGATCGCACTAGCACGTTCATTTGATCTGCGACAGACTACATGACTTCTGTTACACCTTTACATTTGTACAGCATTTAGTCTGAGGGTGACCTTACGGGAAGCAAGAAGAACTGTTGGCTGATGAAGTTCTTTTATCGCAGTTCAAAGTAATTTTGGTTCAATGTAAGCAGCTGACGGTGACAACCGAACTACGAGGGCCGCTCCGAAAGTAATGCCTCCTATTTATTTCAATGGAAACTACAATAGATACAAAGAGCACAATAACACTATTTGATAGAGCAAATTCTTAGCTACAAAACACTATTTTTCGACATAGTCACCACCATTGGCTATGTACTTTCGCCAGCGATGAACAAGAGTCTGCATGCCGCACTCGTAAAAATCTGCACCAGCGGAGTTGGCCCATTGTTCCACAGCTCGTACGACGGCATCGTTGCTAGGAAAATGTTGTCCACGCAGTCCATCTTTCATCGGCCCGAACAGATGGAAGTCAGAAGGGGCCAGATCCGGACTATACGGTGGGTGTGCTAACACAGTCCACCCAAGATTGGCAATGTGCTCCACGGTCTTCAAACTGGTATGGGGCCTGGCGTTGTCGTGTTGCAAGAGAAAGGTTGTCTTCTTCTCCGGCCTGACTCTGGAAATTCGAGCCTTCAGCTTAGTCAGCGTCGCAATGTAGCCGTCAGAGTTGATGGTTTGTTCCTAGTTCCCTAGTCGTAATCCGCCGATTCGCGCGGATGAGCTGATCGAGACGCTCTTCGTTTCGTGGTGTGGCAGCTGTGCATGGCGGTCTGGAACGTGGCTTGTCTTTCACGTCGCTGTCGCCACTGCTGAAACGCGCCACCCACAGCCTCACTGTGCTAACATCCACTGTTTGGTCTCCGTAATGTTTCAGTAAGCGTCGGTGAATGTCATTGGGTGCAATTTTTTCCGCATGGAGGAATTCAATTACACACCTTTGTTTCATACGCACTTCCATGTCAAAGGCCATTTTGTCAGACTGCCCCTCTGCTGTCATCTGTCGCACGGCAACAAAATTTAACGGAATATTGGCGGGAAGGTTCAACCTCTACTGCCATATCAACAACATTCGCCTCTGACGTCGTGGGCCAACATAATAAAATAGGAGGCATTTATTTCGGAGCGGCCCTCCTAATATCTTGTCATGAGCCCCAGAAGGGATGTGCAACCAAGACGGACGTAGCGTTACTGTGACTCACGTGCAGGTGTGTCAATGCTACTATCCGGGTCCACGGTAATGTGCAGGGTGTGTGGCATCAGATAATACTGCGATGGAAGGAGGCGGTCGGTCGCTGCCAATGAAGAACAAAATCAGCGGTATATTTGGAGGGTATGAGCAAACCGTCGGGATCGAACTGCCGGAATGGAGCGCTGGAGCAAACAGCAGGTGTTTAAATTTAGGGTTTGCAAGTCCGTGCATCATCATACTTTCAACTGAATCAACCAACAAGATGCAGCAACTTCTCAAGTTCACTACTTGTCGTTTAAATACAGCTCAACATCTTTACTGTCGTACCGTGCATGTCGTTCCACTGACAAGAGTACCAAGCACGCACGCACACGCACACACACACACACAAATAGATGATATACACATACGGCCACATACCAAGTAAATACTCAACGAAAGCAAATCAGCGAAAGACATTATAGTAACGGCACAAAGCACGGTTATATGGCCTCCTGAGGATGGTCGAATAAACAGGACCGAAACATGTAGGGGTTTATTTGTGTTTACAAACATTTTTAAACATTTTAGTATTTCTAAATGTTAAATTGAGTGTATTTTAAAGTGAAACAAAGTGCATGAGTTGGATTATATAACAAACAGCTCAACATGTTTCGGACATCCTCATGCCCATCATCAGCAGCTACAACAACTGCAGTAGCAGCCTCTGGTTTACCGTCGGAGATTGGTGATAGCAGTGCAGTTGGTCGTGGTC
>Ga0268261_10002397_pt1 | contig 13411 bp, 5 predicted proteins | sample TergutNc150P1_FD_190353 | JGI IMG/M metagenome (GOLD analysis project Ga0268261, IMG submission 190353) | Nasutitermes corniger P1 segment gut microbial community from laboratory colony in Florida, USA - Nc150 P1 (SPAdes) (version 2) | ecosystem: Host-associated > Arthropoda: Insects > Digestive... | reverse complement strand
CGTGCTCTGTCTGGAACAGTCCTAGCCTGTTGCACGAAGTGCGTAGTTGGTATGTTTTGACGTATAAAAGAGGGGCTCTTCGGGGGTGATGAGGGGGCAAGGGGGGGACCACTGTGGCTACACTATGTAGGCCTGACCTTCATGAGTCCACAGCAACGCAAAACACCGCCCCACGCATATAAGGAGTGAACAAAATTGCTCCAAAATTCGTCACACTGGTTGCGACATATATATATGTCGTTCGGCTTTTTAAAGACCTCCACAGCGTGACATATATATATGTCGTTCGGCGCCTAAGGGTTAATATGATCCTGAGCTGTACCAGTTTATTTGTCTTTTGTTCTTATACAGGTATATGTGGTGCCAATGTGCAAGCATTTGACCCTTACAGATGTTTATGTGTGGCAGATTGTTACATCTGTTGGCATTTCATATGAGCTACAGAAGAAGGAACGTGTCGTAGAGGGGGAATTTCTTCCCTACACTTAGAGTTCTTAAAGGCTTTTTGTATTTGTCTGTTATTTACCCACAAAAGATCAGCTCTGAGAACCAAAATGGCAGCATGGTGCTGTAGGAGTTTAGGTTGGGGCTTTGAAGGTTAAAGGAAACATCGTGGCTATAGTGGGTAGGTAAAACTGGTGTATGGTTATGTACAGTGGCATGCTGTACTGTTAGTTGTGTCAGCATGCAGTTCCCAGTACTGGAGATTTAGTATTTTAGTTTAAGCTAATGTATTTATGTAGCGTGTCCAGAAAGTGAAACTTAATGGTTGTAAAGAGCGTGTAAAGTATTTTTTTAAAAAACTTGTTTATTGCAGCTTGTTGGTGCCTGTATAAAACTACTGCTGCACCCAGTTGCCATGTAAATTAAGTCACTTGTCATGTTGTGGGACCAGCTTTGGTACGCCTTTGCATAAAAGGTCACTGCCAAGCCTTCCAGCTGTTTCTGCATAGTGCCTTTTGTCTTTTGGTCATTCCGCAGACTCTGGCTGGCCAAAAAATATAGGTTTAATTCAGGAACTGTGAAATGCCTGTCTTGCAGTGTTTTTCATGCACTTTCTTTCAACTCAGCGATTGCCAAAGACAGGTGCCCACTTCAGCCCGTGCCGTGCACCATAGTTTTGCCCTCTCTGAACAGCTGACACCATTTCCTCACATTTTCTTTGTTCATTTCATGTTCTTCATGCACTGAACAATGTGCTGTGAATTTCTGCTGGATGAACATTTTTAGTGTTTAAAAGTTCTATGAATGACAGCTCTTTACGCAGGTAGCGGGATTTTCGATTTTCATTTTGAATGACTGCAGTGACTGGGGGAAAATGATGACACCGTACTGTGCAATACACATCACCACTGATTTGTAAATGGGAGCTGACTGCCACCTTGAGCTGCATGCAGTTAGCTCCTGTTTTCAAAATAGTGGCAACATGTTCCCCTTAGCATACAGAAGATGTCACATCACCTGTGTGGTTGCTTTACATGATTGGTTCTTACTCTCTGGATGTGCCTTGTATAACCCACCTCTGTTCTAGTGCCATAGTTGCAGTTACTGTTTTTCCAGGTGCTACAGTATACAGGGAGAGGAAAGAGTATTATAGATGTAGGATTCGCACAAGCAAGGTCGCTGCTGAGCACAACTTTTCATTACTTTGAGACGGAAATTTTGGATCCTGGTGAAAGTTGTTACATAGCCATTGGCCTCTCTAGGAGAGTAAGTAAGTACAGATGATTTAGGAATACATATTGATACATTTTTCACAGTCCTTAAAATTGAGGATGGATGCATCTTACTGTCAAGACTGAAGCAGTTTGGACTGCAGTTTTCATGTTCTGGAACTTCGAAGTTCACTTCTTACCTTCAGATCAGCCATGCTGAGGGTTTTTTGGTATTTCCTCAGGCTCGTCATTCCTGTGCATGTACGTCACCTTCAAAAGTGCCGTGAATTTTTTCAACATGGTGCCTACTGCATAGTTCAGTGTGAAGAATTCTATTGTCTGGGATGTGACACCGTGTTGTCTGGTATAAATTCATCCATGTTTTGGGAGAACCTACTATCCTGAATGTGCAGTAAGCAGGTTCCTCTGAAACAAGGAATTTCTACTAGGCTACCCCATCTCACATTCCAGATAGCAGTATTTTCCACATTCAGTGTCATGATAGGATCAGGTCATGCATCTCCCAGTTTATTTCTCTGCAGTGTGTCCATAAAGTTCGTATCTGATTTGTGGAATCTGTACAGCGTGATTCAGGAGGAAAGGTCAGTATTTTGAGAGGTGAAATTATAAGTCATTGTGAGACAGAAAGTTTGTATGGACATATCCAATTGTGACTGGCTACTGAGATGGAGCTGTTGGCATCTACATATATAAAAACACTGTGAACAGTAATAAAGTAAAGAGAAATTACTGACTGTTAATTGAATTTTAATTGTAATTTACTGTTTAAATAACAAATTTGTTACACATAAATAACAAATTTATTACAGTTCACAGTAAATGTTCAGACAATCCACCATCAACCTTAATGCACTTCGCAGCTTGTGTGCACAGATTGTGTGTTGTTCATCTGAGTTGATCTTCATGCTTCTGTATGCAGGCAGCAGATCCAAAATTACAGAAAACGGTTTGTCTCATGTGTCCATCTTTCGTTTGTAAACTTTGCTGTTCATCGAACCTCATGAACCAAAATCTAACACAGTTTGGTCTGGACATTCAAACAGCTGTATCTCGGTAACCATTCAGAATTAGACACATGGTCATATGAACTTTTTTTTAGCAATGACCGATACTGTCAGCTCCCAAAATACTGACCTTTCCCACTGCATCACTCTGTATACATAATTGTGTGCTGGCAGTGTCACTTTGAACCCAAGGGAGAAATTAGAGAATAATTTAAATGGAAATTCACCGTTGTGATGTTGCAGGTTGTCATATTGCTGTTGTGAGAGATTTCAGTGTGCTGGAATATGACACCATGTAGGTTGTTGTGTACACACCTAAGTATTATTCTGCATGGTGTCATATGCAAGAAGACAGGAGTTTTCCAAATTTCATGAACTTGGACATAACCAGCAAATTAATACATAATTTATTCAGTAACAAATTAGATAGGGGGCTTTGTGGGCACACTGTATATAACCTTAGCAAGTGAGAATGTGTCATTAAAGAAACTGGATCAGTCATACACCAAAGATTTGCACTAAATGTAATTGGGTGAATTTAGTTTTGGTTTATACCTGCCAATTATAATCTCTGTACATGTGCCATGGTTTGTGGCACATCATGACCCTAAAACTGGCCTCACATTGGCTCTTTATACATTAAACAAAACATGTTGCAGTAAATTTCACAACATATAAAAGCTTTGCTGTGCTTGACAGCTGCTGTCCTTACTGCCTTATATCTTGATAGCTGCTGTCCTTACTGCCTTATATCTTGACAGCTGCTGTCCTTACTGCCTTATATCTTGACAGCTGCTGTCCTTACTGCCTTATATCTTGTCAGCTGCTGTCCTTGCTGCCTTATATCTTGTCAGCTGCTGTCCTTGCTGCCTTATATCTTGACAGCTGCTGTCCTTACTGCCTTATATCTTGACAGCTGCTGTCCTTACTGCCTTATATCTTGACTGCTGCTGTCCTTACTGCCTTATATCGTGACACCTGCTGTCCTTACTGCCTTATATCTTGACAGCTGCTGTCCTTACTGCCTTATATATTGACAGCTGCTGTCCTTACTGCCTTATATCTTGACAGCTGCTGTCCTTACTGCCTCATATCTTGACAGCTGCTGTCCTTACTGTCTTATATCTTGACAGCTGCTGTCCTTACTGCCTTATATCTTGACAGCTGCTGTCCTTACTGCCTTATATCTTGACCGCTGCTGTCCTTACTGCCTTATATCTTCATCACAACAGGCAGAAAAAAAAATGTTATGTCACGTTTGATCCCGGTCACATAACCTGCATGATCATTGCAGTCTGTGCTGTCTGCATTGTGCATTACAAATTATTGTAATTATGACCATGACTTTTCCCACCTCTTGTTCTTTGCCACTGAATGTTGTGCTGAACTGTATGCACTCTCCTCTTGAAACAGGACGACCCAAAGCACAGACATCCTGGCTGGAGCAAGGATTCTATATGTTACTATGTTGACGATGGCAATATCTTCATCGGCAGTGGCATAGGCAATCTGTTTGTAACGCGATGTCATAAAGGAGGCAGGATGGGTTGTGGAATTCTGTTCCGTAGAGATTACATGTGCCAGTATGATAGGTATGTGTCAACAGTACAAACAGCAGTTTATGATTTGTCGATCACCAGCAGAATTGTATATCCTGTCTTGTGTGCTTCATAAGATGCACTGTACAAATTGCAACATTTCATGCCCTACATATGTAAAAATTTATCATCCATTGTTAAGATGCAGGGTGATTTTGATTAACTGACTGGTTTTTATAACTGTGATTTAATTTACCAGTTTTTTGTAACAGCTGGAGTATCAGAGTTCATTATTTGGATAATTAAAATAATTGCAACCCTCAAAACGCAAATGTATGGAAATTTTACCCACTGGTTCTGCACTGACCATGCTTGCTTTAATAGACTGAAGGAGAACCAGAGGAGAAACAGCTGTAGTTTGTATAAAGATATACCACAATATCCAGGTCTGAAAATAGTGAGATAAATGCTGTGTAATGGCAAGGATGAAAATGCATAGAGCGACACCTCGAATGTGCCCCTCCCCCCATTTACTGTCATGATGTCCAGGGACTGCTGTGCCTATTGTACCCATTCTGTTGAAATAAAAGCACATAAAAATCTCTATTTACTAGCAGCGACATCCTTTAAATCCGTTTTAATATTATCAACTCATTTATGTTTGTTTATTAGATATAATTTTCACAAAAAGTTGCCAGTAATCTACATTTTCTTGTCTTGTTCCTATCCCACCTACACTTTCACACCATCGCAGTGATCCACTAAATTTCTAGTAACGCAGACCCCTAGTGAAACGTCACTAATTCTGTGGACCAACTGCACAAGACTTTTAATTTGTGAACCCCTTATGAAGACCGGTAACTTTTAAAGTTCGGTTATTTAAAATAAGAAATGTTACTAATATGTAAAAAGTTTGTTGTTATGTAAATGTATAATTTTATTACAAAAATTGTTTAACTTCCGGTAATGACGATAAAACTAAGACTGGGGCAACAGTCAATAAACTGCAGAGCAAGATCTACTCAAACCGAACGTCCGTTAGTGACAACTCACTGACCCTTCGTTTCAGAAATCTTGCATTTTGACATTATTCCAGAAATAAATTTTGGGAAACATTAAAAAATCTAGTAAAATGTGTTTTTTTTTCCTTTCTAGCCAATAACGGGTAGAAAAAATAACGTGGCGAAACCCCTGGCCAGGGACCGGAGACCCGCAGGGTTCCGCGAACCACACTTTATAATCAGTCACCAGTCTTAACTTGTTTTATTTCACTTCAGTGCTGTTCTGTGCATTTTAAAAGGGAATAGAGGAAGTAAATCCAGAACGGTAGAGCATAATACGTCTTTGGTGACGTCATGAAAGCACATACGCTGATAGAGTTATAGCTCCACACATTCTTAACCTCGAAACTAGATGGAGATGAGATGAGCAGTCAGGGTTACAACCTGGTCGTTTGATGTGCACTGAGTAGGAGGCAGGACAGTCCGCAGGAGGCGTCGGTGCTGTTTGTACAAGAGAGAGCATTGCTGCTGTTTCCAGGATTCGAGCTGCGAACATTTCTTATTTATGTTACTGAAAAGCGAGTGTTGAGGTTTTCACAGGGCTGTAATTGTGTGCCGCCCTTCTGGGATTTCACACTGCGTCACTCGAAGTCGCGAAGCATCACATCGCCGTTGTCTTGAAGTGTTAAGGGCAATCGGCCGGCCTCACAGCTGGTCTTGACATTAATATAGTGAAGAGAGATTCTCTTGTCCTTGCAAGGAATCAACCCTGAGGTCGTCCGGCCGTGTCACAGTCACTGTGCTGACTGAGCTATCTCCAGTATTATATCATAAATATTTCAACAATACAGCCAATGTACATATAACGTAACATTTACGCACGTTTGTGTAGGCATTGTTGCTGTGGAAAAGCCATATGTGTTACATTATCTGAGTGTGTATTTTTAGCCTTAGGCATCCAGCACGCAATGCGCATGTGCCATGTTATCTGTGGCCTGCCCGCCTGTACACTATTTTTACGCATTATCTCAAACAGCACAATTTTCAGAAAAAAGTTACTGAACACAAAATGTGTGTTTTCATTTTCTCTACAACTTTTGTCTGAAACATTTCTCATTCTAAGAAGAACTTAGGGAGATATGATCAAAAATGTATATCGGTCTGCATGCACAGTACCGGTTATTGTTGTCAAATATTGATGAGTCTTGAATGTAATGTTGGTGAGCCTCGATGGCTCAGTTGGTATAGCACCTCGTTATGGGCTGGACATTCGGGGGATGGAATCCCAGTCGGGGCGAGACTTTCTGCACCCGTCCAGAAAAGGCCTTGTGACCCGTCCAGCCTCCTATACAGTAGTTAACAATTTATCTCGATGGTAAAGCGGCCTAGGCATGGCGTTGACTACCAACCCCATCTAGCTCTGAAGTTAGAGAAAGAGTAAAACTACACCCCTAATCCAGTTCTTTGCCAGAATTTCAGTTTTCAGTTTTATTCTTACATTTTTAGTTGTGTTTACTGAGTGTTATGAGCTGGATTTTTAAATACAATTTGAAATGTTTTGAGGTTAGTCCCTGGTCTCTCACTGCAAATGCCCGGTTTCATTCATAAGCCAGTTTGTGTGAGATTTACGGTGGACAGAGTGGGAGGTGGGACAGGTTTTTGTCCCAGCATGTAGCTTTTCCTTTATCGTTATCATTTTACCAATGCTCTTTTCTCATCTTCATCTGGACAGTAAAGTCATTGCAGGCTATACCAATTCTCATCCGCCCCACCAGAGGCACTGAAGTCCTGTCCCTGCTGCTGGGTACTTCAATTAGTGTTGTATAAACCCAACAGATGGCAGCACGATCGTAATCGTTCTTTCTGTGTGACTTGTGTTCATAAGTTGGAAATAGTACATGCTGAACGAAAATTGTGATTCACTCACAAACATTTTAGGACTGCTTGCAAGTTTTAGAAATGTCAGCATCAAACATCGTATTTGTAAACATAATTAGTGGTTCAGCGTAAACTGCATGGCGGATACCAGAGTAGGGGTGAAGGTATCTTAAATGTGTTGGGAAGGCGTGGAGTAGGTTAATCTGGCTCAGGATGAGGACAAGTTGCAGGATCCTGTGAACACAGTGGCGAGTTTACTGTGTCCATATAGTGGGGCCGTTGGTGTTTTCTTGTGTAGCTGAAGATTAATTAGTTTTTCATGAGGGATTATTTTGCATTCAGGTTATTCAGTAGTAAATAAAATGTGCTCTGCAGATCCCAAGGTATCTGCTACCACTTCCCAAGGGATCCGTGGATACATTTTTGTAAAGGCTTCTTTTATATTTTCTTTTTTAATGGAAGGAATGTTTGTAAAAAATAATTACAGTATATTTAATACACGATATGTATATTTTTTAAGGCCGTTAGTATATCTAACTAAGAAACTCCCTGTACCTGTGCTGTAAGGAACATCCACAATTTTATCTCTCCCAATATATTAGTATTAACCTTCATACCCACCATTACAGTAGCATACCGTACTGACAGCTGCACAGTGCAGCATAACAACAGAACAGCCAACTTGCTCCATATAAACAGGCCGATATACTGCCTACCGACAGTTGTTATTATATAGCTTATTGTGTTCCATTTTAATTTTAGGTTTAAGCAACATGCAAAATATTAGGCATAACAAAATGTGAAAATGAGATCTGATTTTGGGTAACAGTTTTATATCTTTCGTTTTGAGTGACTGTTAAATGTTAGGCCTGTGATGACAGTTTAGAGTCGAAACATGTTGCTGTATAACAGAATGGCAGAGTTCAGTTGTGTCAGCGGTTTTGTTTATTGATCATTCATATTGTTGTTGACCGCACATTCAGAAATGTCTTTCTGTGGAAACTGTTTGGAAAAATTTGTATTCTTCCTTTTCCTGCTAAACACCATTTTATTCCTCGGAAGTTATATTAACTTGGCACCAACCATATTGGAGGTATCAAGTTAACTGCTTTCCCTTAACTCTTGCTTCTATATTGTAATCCTGTGCAATTCTTTATAACTTTCCAACCAATTTCTGCTCACCCTCAGTATTTAAACTTCACCAGAGAACACTCAAATCCTTTTAGAATCCCTCTCGTCCTTCCCACGCTAACCTCACTCTCTTTGTGCCACTTTATGTTGCCTGCTCTCAGCTCCATATCCAGAATTTCCATCGCAAGTTTCATTTCATCAGACTAGTATTTATTTGAACATTTATTGACTCTAGGATTTGGGACACTCTTGTGATGTCACCCGTTAGCGGAACTTGGATGCTGTTCCAATTCCCTGCCGTTCACCTATGAAACATTCACTATGTTTTTATCTCATATTCATCCATACTCAATGCTGTAGTCCACTTCATTTCTGCTATTTGTGTACAGTTTATCTCCAATCCTGTACTTTTCAATAAATTCTGTTATTTCTTTCTCCTTGTCACACTTCTACATCATAAATTATATTATCTTTTGGAACTTCCCACAAAATTATAGTTCAGGATTTAATTTTGCATCTTGTGTTACTAACAGAAATAAAGCTCTAAGTCATGAAAACTCTTAAACAATTTGATCATTCCTTTTTAAAAAAACTAATCTTATAAAATGTTAAACCCATAACCAAAATTCCAAACAGCCAAATTCTTACTGTGTGTACCCCCCGCGCCTTCACCCACATCTGCACCCCTATATGGTCTAAAATTGAAGTGGATGTCAGACATGGTAATGAGAAAGTATGAGTAGAAAAAGTTTTTTTGTGCATTTGGATTTCTAAAATAGGTGCAGTGCTGATGTAAGTGATGTTAATGTTTGTACATGTGTGATATATTAACAGTACATTGAGGTTGGTGGTTTGTATACCAATTACGCTAGTTGCCAGAAAAGAATGGTTTTAGGTTTGTGGTAATGAGGGGTTATTGTAGGTGAAATGGCAAATTTATAACACCATAACACACTTAGTATTGCTGTGTATGAGGTTTACTGCAGTTACATTAACAGTAGATGTAAGGCAATATAACAAACATTAGCTGTGATAAACAAACAAATAATGCAGAATAATATTCCAGTACATAATCACACAGTGTACAGTTACTTGCAGGCACTGCTAACTGACCGTCACAAAGTGTCAGCACTGTGCAGCCAGTTACATTAACAGTAGATATAAGGCAATATAACAAACATTAGCTGTGATAAAAAAAAACAAATAATGATGAATAATATTCCAGTACGTAATCACACAGTGTACAGTTACTTGCAGACACTTCTAACTGACCATCACAAAGTGTCAGCACTGTGCAGCCAGTTACATTAACAGTAGATATAAGGCAATATAACAAACATTAGCTGTGATAAACAAACAAATAATGCAGAATAATATTCCAGTACATAATCACACAGTTTAAAGTTACTTGCAGGCACTTCTAACTGACCATCACACAGTGTCAGCACTGTGCAGCCAGTTACATTAACAGTAGATATAAGGCAATATAACAAATATTAGCTGTGATAAACAAACAAATAATGCAGAATAATATTCCAGCACATAATTACACAGTGTACAGTTACTTGCAGTCACTGCTAACTGACCGTCACAAAGTGTCAGCACTGTGCAGCCAGTTACATTAACAGTAGATATAAGGCAATATAACAAACGTTAGCTGTGATAAACTAACAAATAATGCAGAATAATATTCCAGTACATAACCACACAGTGTACAGTTACTTGCAGGCACTGCTAACTGACCGCCACAAAGTGTCAGCACTGTGCAGCCAGTTACATTAACAGTAGATATAAGGCAATATAACAAACATTAGCTGTAATAAACAAATAAATAATTCAGAATAATATTCCAGCACATAACCACACAGTATACAGTTACTTGCAGGCACTGCTAACTGACCGCCACAAAGTGTCAGCACTGTGCAGCCAGTTACATTAACAGTAGATATAAGGCAATATAACAAACATTAGCTGTAATAAACAAATAAATAATGCAGAATAATATTCCAGTACATAATCACACAGTTTACAGTTACTTGCAGGCACTTCTAACTGACCGTCACAAAGTGTCAGCACTGTGCAGCCAGTTACATTAACAGTAGATATAAGGCAATATAACAAACATTAGCTGTAATAAGCAAATAAATAATGCAGAATAATATTCCAGCACATAATCACACAGTGTACAGTTACTTGCATGCACGGCTAACTGACCGTCACAAAGTGTCAGCACAATGCAGCCAGTTACATTAACAGTAGATATAATTCAATATAACAAACATTAGCTATGATAAACAAACAAATAATGCAGAATAATATTCCAGCACATAATCACACAGTGTACAGTTACTTGTAGTCACTGCCAACTGACCGTCACACAGTGTCAGCACTGTGCAGCCAGTTACTTTAACAGTAGATATAAGGCAATATAACAAACATAAGCTGTGATAAACAAACAAATAATGCAGAATAATATTCCAGCACATAATCACACAGTGTACAGTTACTTGCATGCACGGCTAACTGACCGTCACAAAGTGTCAGCACAATGCAGCCAGTTACATTAACAGTAGATATAAGGCAATATAACAAACATTAACTGTGATAAACAAACAAATAATGATGAATAATATTCCAGCACATAACCACACAGTGTACAGTTACTTGCAGTCACTGCTAACTGACTGTCACACAGTGTCAGCACTGTGAAGCCAGTCCACTCTCTCCATTCTTACAACACTGTATGTTACATGACACAGATAATCACATGTTTAATTATAATCAGTATTACCGTAAACACACATTGCTGTTGTTGTACTTGTGGAATGAGCGCCATGTTGCCATTCTTTTGAAACAACAACTCAATAATACCAAAGTTACAAATTAATCCTGCTGCTAGTAGCGGTACCGGTCGTTGTAGCTTACAGTATTGATGTGAACATGACCTTAGCATAAACAATTGAAGACCATCTGTTTGGTCTAAACCATTCCGTGACATACTTGTCTTGAACTTTTACGTTAGAGGTTAAATTCGTTAGCGATTTGTACACATTTACATGGACAACACTGTAATTGTCAGTGAAGACTATCCACCTCACTTGGTTACATTATTCAGCAACACACGCAGTACCTCCATTTGTCTGTTGTGGGCTGCTATTACGAAAGGCGCTCTACCATGTTTCTTTGAAACTTTCACACTAGCGCCAATTTTCAGCAACTCACGCACAATACGTGGTTTTTTTCAGCTGCGTCTTTTAAAATTTCTGAACATTTTGTTAATTTCAGTGACCACACAAGCGCGGTGTTTCAGGAATTCACAGAAAACTTCCCAATGGTCACTATCAGCTGTTGCCAATAGTGCTGTCAAATGACGTTTACTTGCAATATGCACAATACCGCCATTACTGAGCAAGTCTCTGAGCACTTCCAGTTGGACATTACTAACTGCTGCTCTCAGAGGTGTCTGGCCATCATTATCTGTATTATCGACACTGACGCCATGGAACAACAACAATAAAACAAAGTCAAACTGGCCATTTATAGATGCTGTTTGAGAGGTGTACAAACATTAATTGCTGCACTATACACTACGGCCACGTTCCTGCAACTCTCGGACAAAATCCACGTGTCCATTTGTAGCTGCTGTTTTGACAGTTGTTTAGCCATTTTTGTATGTAATTTACCATTTAGCGCCATGTTCTAACAGCTCTCGAACAACTTCCACGTGGTCTTCTAAAGCTGCTGTGTAGAGAGGTGTACAACCAGCTTTACTTGCACTTTCCACTTTGGCACCATGTTTTAACAGTTCTCGGACAACTTCCACGTGGCCGCATAAAGCTGCTGTGTAGAGAGGTGTCTCGCCATTTTTATCGGCACTTTCTAATTTAGCGCCATGTTTTAACAACTCTTGGACAATTTCCAAGTGGCCGTTTGAAGCTGCTGTGTAGAGAGGTGTCCGACCATCTTTAATTTTACTTTCCACTTTAGCGCCATGTTTTAACAGCTCTCGGACAACATCCACGTGGCCGTATTTAGCTGCTGTGTAGAGAGGTGCCCATCCATCTTGATCTCTACTTTCCACTTTAGCGCCATGCTTTAACAGCTCTCGGACAACATCCACGTGGCCGTTTGAAGCTGCTGTGTAGAGAGGTGTTCCACCATTTTTATCTGCACTTTCTAATTTAGCGCCATGTTTTAACAGCTCTCGGACAACTTCCACGCGGCCGTTAAAAGCTGCTGTGTGGAGAGGTGTCTCGCAATTTTTATCTGAACTTTCCAATTTAGCGCCATGTTTTAACAGCATTCGGACAGCTTCCAAGTGGCCGATTCCAGCTGCGTGCTTGAGAGGTGTCACGCCATTTTTATTTGCACTTTCCACATTAGCGCCATGTTTTAACATTTCTCGGACAACTTTCAAGTGGCCGTTTGAAGCTGCTGTGTAGAGAGGTGTCTCGCCATTTTTATCGGCACTTTCTAATTTAGCGCCATGTTTTAACAACTCTTGGACAATTCCCAAGTGACCGTTCGAAGCTGCTGTGTAGAGAGGTGTCCGACCATTTTTCTTTACACTTTCCACTTTAGCGCCATGTTGTAACAGCTCTCGGACAACTTCCACGTGGTCGTTTGAAGCTGCTGTGTAGAGAGGTGTTCCACCATTTTTATCTGCACTTTCTAATTTAGCGCCATGTTTTAACAGCTCTCGGACAACTTCCACGCGGCCGTTAAAAGCTGCTTTGTGGAGAGGTGTCTCGCAATTTTTATCTGAACTTTCCAATTTAGCGCCATGTTTTAACAGCATTCGGACAGCTTCCAAGTGGCCGATTCCAGCTGCGTGCTTGAGAGGTGTCACGCCATTTTTATTTGCACTTTCCACATTAGCGCCATGTTTTATCATTTCTCGGACAACTTCCAAGTGGCCTTTTGAAGCTGCTGTGTAGAGAGGTGTCCGACCATCTTTAATTTTACTTTCCTCTTTAGCGCCATGTTTTAACAGCTCTCGGACAACTTCCACGTGGCCGTTTGAAGTTGCTGTGTAGAGAGGTGTCCAACCATCTTGATCTCTACTCTCCACTTTAGCGCCATGTTTTAACAGCTCTCGGACAACTTCCACGTGGCCGTTTGAAGCTGCTGTGTGGAGAGGTGTCCGACCAACCTTAATTTTACTCTCCACTTTAGCGCCATGT
>Ga0268261_10002396_pt1 | contig 13412 bp, 7 predicted proteins | sample TergutNc150P1_FD_190353 | JGI IMG/M metagenome (GOLD analysis project Ga0268261, IMG submission 190353) | Nasutitermes corniger P1 segment gut microbial community from laboratory colony in Florida, USA - Nc150 P1 (SPAdes) (version 2) | ecosystem: Host-associated > Arthropoda: Insects > Digestive... | reverse complement strand
AACTCTTCGTGGGCGAGAAATGTTCCGACAGATTTCGTCTAGAATTCGACTTCCACGTAATTCTAGAGATCTTTTACATGCCGCAAATCTGCGACATGGGACAGACGGCTTTACTTCTCCTCCGAAGGAAGGCGTGATGAAGATTTTTTCGCCCTTAAAAATCCGACGGCTTTGGCCGGGTTTGAACCCGCGAACTTGGGTACCAAAGGCCAGCACGCTACCTCTAGACCACCGAAGCCATATACATTTATAATATCATGTGAAGTTAGGCCCAGCGACAATTTTACATCTACCAACAATAACACAACGTGGCATTTGTGTCCACTTCAGAAATGCAGATGAAGCTAGCACCACGTAATATACAGGATTGTAATTGGATATGGCAATATCTGCAAGAAAAGAGCAACTGCTTTTAGAGCAATCCATGTTGGTTGCATTAGGAATGTAAAATATGTGGCAAGTTTAACATGTAATGTGTAATTTATAATTTACAATTTGTTCACTGAATGGGAAGTACAGCAAAAGTCCATTAATTTGACACACACAGGACTGTACAAGTGCCGAATTATCAAATGTGTCAAATTATCAGACTCTAAGTATATTAATGTCAGTCCTAACAGGTATATTTTCGTTCTGCTCCTGTAATTTGTCTGCACAACTAATCACAGCAGTATTCCACTTGTATACCTCCTTCATCTGCTGATTCAGGTCGTCAGGTTCTGTGTTTTCTGGGTTCATCATAGCTGATGCATTTTGTGGTGTAGGAAACAAGTGGTTGGCAGTTAAACCAGTAGTTTATGTACAAACATATATAACTCTAAGTCTGCCACACACACATGTCAACATGTAACTGTTTGTATTAATTGTTATAATGCTTGCCAGCAATCCAACAGGCGCGACTGTACAGTTGGTAAAGTGAAAAAAATTCTTGCCGATAGTGTTGCTATCTATGGTCGAGGCCGAAAACTTTACAGACCCCCACGTGCTGTAGAAAACTGCAATGGAGGAACATGTAGACATATTTGGGATAATAATATTAAAGTCAATATATGACAAATACTGCTTTTTAAATTAATTTGTTTTGGTCCTTTAACCGTTTAAACGCCGAGTTTATCCTCATTTGCCATTTTCTGGCATTAGTGGTAGCTCACATTTTATTTCACGTTAGCAGGATAAGGGTTAAACATTCAAACTTATTAGCTCCATAACAGCAGGCAGTGTCATGAGTGGCTTTTCTATGTAAGACAGCACAGTGAATGCAGTTAGTTATAGCAATAATACATTTCAATGTGTGTTATGGTGAAAATGAGAGTTGTTAATTATAGACCATATTACAAACTGTTTGTACTGTGATACTGTTCAGTACCAAAGCTTACTCTACAGGTGCTGTTATTGGCGAACGTAGTTTAATTTTTAAAAAGACAGTGCAGGATAAACTGTATCCCGTGATATTCTCTAAACATTACACAACATTTTCCTTTGATATTTGTTTTATAATGATAAAGTATCTGTAGACTGTAAGCTGTATTTAAGCAGTAAACATGTCACTCTAAGTTGCTTATCTCTACTCAGTACTATCCATCATTTTGATAATCAGTAAAGTTATGTGTGAACACAAAGACACCTCAGAGTGTAACGTTATTTGAAAGTCATCATGATTCACACAAAATGCTTCTATTTTAATTTACTGCTGTATCTGTCATCTCCCTTACTAGTAGCAGGTTAAATTTCGTATTCTACTATATATAAATAAGTACATACAGGAAAGTCTGTACAACAGACCCTCCCTTCCGTTTGGCAGTATAATTGATTGTGGTGAGCGTCACAACACTGCCGCTTTATCTGCCGGTCTTATTGGAAGAAAGGCTCTGTAGTCTCCTGTTCCGATTTGCAACCTCAGGGCAAGAGAAAATTCTCTTTCCTTTGATAGATATCCATCTAAGTTCCCTCAGTTTTCTTGTCTGTAGCCTTGTCACTGTACTGACTGAGCTATCCGGGTTCCCTTCAGTACAACGTACGTAGTTAATATAATAAAATAGGCGTTATGTTAAACTGAATTCTGTCTCTCTCTGCCACTGGAGTTACTTCATACCTCGTGGCTACTTGTGTTTTGTGTCTAAATATATCAAGCGTTATCTCAGTACTGCATAAAATCAACAGTTGATCCACAGTTGTTGAATATGGTACACTGAAATCAAATGTTTGCACAATTTTTTAATACAAGTTTAATATTAATTTCTTTCCAGTTGATTTCACATTTTTTATTCTATTCTCCAGTTAGTCTTCATATCTAAACAGCATTTTCAGCCCACTCATATACAAAATGTTACTTATTTTCTTCACAGTTTTATCTATTTTATATCCACAATCAGCTCTGTTCAGCTCGTGTGTTAATGCAATAAGTGCTGTACAGAAGATTAATGTCGAAATAGAGCCCCCCTGCAATATTCGCAAAAAATGCTCTACAGAAGAGTAATGGCGAAAGAGAGTCCCCATTGAATATTCGCAATAAGTGATGTACAGAAGTATAATAGCGAAAGAGAGTCTCCTTGGAATTTTCGCATTTAGTGCTGTACAGAAGAATAATGGCGAAAGAAATTCCCCCTGGAATATTCACAATTAGTGCTCTACAGAAGAGTAATGGCGAAAGGGAGTCCCCCTGGAATATTCGCAGTAAGTGCTATGCAGAATAATGGCGAAAGAATGTCCTCCTGGAATATTCGCAATAAGTGCTATACAGAATAATGGCGAAAGAATGTCCTCCTGGAATATTCGCTATAAGTGCTGTACAGAAGATTATTGGCGAAAGAGTGTCCCCCTGGATTATTCGCAATAAGTGCTGTACGGAAGAGTAATGGCGAAAGTGAGTCCCCCTGGAATATTCGCAGTAAGTTCTGTACAGAAGAATAATGGCGAAAGAGAGTCCCCCTGGAATATTCGCAATAAGTGCTATACAGATTAATGGCGAAAGAGTGTCCTCCTGGAATATTCGCTTTAAGTGCTGTACAGAAGAATAATGGCGAAAGAGAGTCCCTCTGGAATATTCCTCATCTTATTTGGATGGGTTGCGACTGAATTGCTTTATTCTATGTTTTAAATGTAGACTTGTTTTCCATTTCTCTTGATAATTTACAAAATCTAACAAATTTAATTTTCACTCCTACCAATTGTATTGACTTTGTACTGAGCTATGTGGAATGCTGCCAAGTGCTTTAAGGTAATGATGTCCTTAAATTCATGTTCCTCATCTTGCAGTCCTCATATGTTGTTTTGATATAATTAATTGATTATTGGAAAGTTTACATCCAAAGTGACATACTTCTTGCTCTGTTGGTAGGCATACGTACACTTTCAGAGTTGTGGAGATCCTTGTGCGTATTCTGCTTATGGTCTTGTGCATGATTTTTAAGCACTTGATGGGTTGCTAAATTCTGACTTACTTGTTGTCTCCTGATTTTGTAACAAATAAGTTATTCCTGCGGTTAGCCCAGTTTGAAACTTCTCCGGGTTCTCCTTTAGTACATTAAGGTTTTTTTTTAATATGCATTTGGTCAGTTGCGAACGGTTTAAGCCAATAATTTTGTATTTGTCTACTTCAAGGAAATTTAAAATTGTGAGCTTTTGACAAAAATGAACCGATTCCATAACCTGTAAAGCATCCAAATCATGTTACTGATTTTCCTTCTCTCTTCTTATCTATACTGCTCTTTCATTATGCAGTGCATTTCCTCCACACAGTGACTTTCAGTAAGGCTCTTCCTATGTCATAGGTTTGGGTTCTCTGACCTGCATATTCTTTGTTCCCAAATACCACATAGCCAGTAAGTGACGTGGCCGAGGGCAAAATTCCAATAGCAGTGCTGCCAGTAAATTTTCTAACAACTCCAGTCTGCACGTGGCTACTCTCCTTTACATTCGTAATGACTGAAGCATTCATTAGGCTTGAGAATTTAAAAAACCAATGGTCTCATTAAAAAGGGAAAGTTTTGGTGCTGAAGCAATATGGCTTGTGGATGTAGCGGCATTAAAAGACGTAAATTTGTGACGTTTTGCTTGCAAGTTAATTGTCATTGTTGTACATTTGTATACCAAATTATAACACAATTAATTGAAACACCCTCTACGGAATTTTATCTGTGAACTAAAATATAGAAGAAACATGAGTGAAAAGAGAAAGCATGGAGTTAAATTAGGGGAAAAACTCTGTGTTCACGCAACTGCAGTATGGTAAATTTTATACATTGAAAATCATTATACTAATAATACTGTTACAATTTTACTTTGCGTTCAGCTCATACTACGCAGTAAACACACTATGTCTCACTTATAAAAACCAACGAGTTAATGTTCTATAGGGAAATTATTGGTTGGTCTTCCTCATGTCCATACAAAACACATAAATAAACTGTGTGTGAAGCTGCTGGTACATATAGCAACTATTGGGCTGTAAAGGGTTAAATTTCTGTTATAAATACCAAACAGTTAATACTGTAAATACATATATATACATAAAATGAACATTATTATTAGTACACTCTCATTCAGTGTATAAAATTTATCGTTGTGCAGTTTCGTGAACACGATGTTTTTCCCCTAATTTAACTCCACGCTTTCTCTTTTCACTTACGTTTCTTCCACATTTTACTTCACGGTTAAAATAAAATTCCATACAGAGTGTTTAAATTTATTGTGATTTAATTTGATATACAAATATACACCAATGGCAATTAACTTGCAAGCCAAAAGTCACATATTTTCGTCTTTTATATATATATATATATATATATATATATATATATATATATATATATATACACATGCAGATTGTGTTGTGTTGTGTTCTGCAGGCAGACACATTGCAATGGTACAACTGCAGCCAGCAGACTATTGTTAAATGTCAACCATCAATTTAATGTGTCATAAGGACTTCACTGTAAACAAGGAGCCGCCATATCCTTACGAGCTCAGTAAGAGAATGTTAATGTATTTTGGGACATGTGCCTTTGTCATGGTACTTTTACAGTACTGCATTTGATCAAAAAATAATTCCTGAAATTCTAAGAGTATTGTCAATTTCCATCATAAATTTCAGTAAATTCATTGGTGTCTGTACTGACGTGATTAATTGCAGTGTTCTAGTGGATAGCTCTGCTGCATGTTCAGCAGTTGGCACATTACGTTTAGTCCGAGACAGTTGCTGCAGTGATAAATATTTGCATGAGTTACATCAGTTTTTGTACAGATGGCATCACAGATTGGGACATTACGATTGCTTCTACATCCCTTCCGATTTATTATTGACTAATCATCCTGTCAGTTGATGCGGTTAATTGTGTTGTTTTGAAAACATCATTCAAGAAGCCAAGAATAATAAGTAAATAAATAAATACTGTGTGCTGCAGAATTCGACTGAAGGAGGGTCAGAAATTTTCTGATGAATTGAAACAGCTGTATGTTGAAATGTGCAGTACAAAAGAGAAACATCTAGCAACACTGTAGTGTGAAGAGAAGGCAAGAAAAATCCCGCCACTCTTCTGGACATAGAAACCGAAAAATTAAAGAAAGAACAAGCAGACTTAGAGACTGAGTTTCAGCAGGTAAGTGTTGCAGTAGCAGTATTGGACATTGCAACTACAACTAATCCACTGTGTGGTGAAACATTGGTAGACAAGCGACCGATAAACTTTGCACACTTATATTGAAAATTTTTTACCTTATACACACAAGTCCACAAAATGACCCTATTCTCAGTCAATTTAATCTGTTCCTTACATCCATTTCCCTTTCCATCAAAATCCATTTTAATATTATCCTCACTTACGTGACTGCCATTTGACTGTCAAAGAGGAGAAGCTACATAAGGGAAAAGATGAATAACAATTATTGTGCCATAAACAGCTCACAGAGCTGCTGACATCCCCACATTCAACAGATCATGAGGAATTGAGGAGATCTTCGGATATGGAAAAGGAGAAGGTAGGAGCTCTGGAGATGGGTTTGCAAGCAGCCCGGGAAGAGGATAGTGTTTACGTGGCGACTGTTAGAAAGGAGATTGAGAGGGGTGAGTGGAGCTGTAAAATAGACATTTTGTGCGTGACGTTGAAACCCTTTGTAGAATTTGAGTGAAATTTTGCACATATCGGCGTCAGATCAGGTAGTCTGGGGCCGATGCATATATCTTCAGAAGCCGTCATCCGATTGTTGTTATATTAATGTGGGAAAATGTAAAGGCTGTCTCATTTCATGCTAAGCAGACATAAAGTGAAGTAGAGTTATAGCTCTTTGTATACATGACTTCAGTTCTAGAAGTGGTTGGCGAACAGCGCCACACACACACTGGTCACTTCATCTTCAGGAATCAGACCCAGTTTTCGTTGTACAGGAGGGTGGTTGGGCCTCAGAGTTTTTCTTGGTTGCTCGAAATAATCTTGCCCCCTGCAGCATTTGAACCCCAGACTATCCAGCCTGTAGTAAGTCACCATGCTGACCGTGCTATTTTGGTCCCCTGTAAACATGAAAGTGATTAGTAAAAATAGGATTGTTTATTGCAATGAAATATACGCTTTAGTTTTACCTGTTCCACTGTGAAGGATCCCATGACCCAGGGGGAAATGGACCACAGCACTGTAGTTAATCCCAATGTCTGTTATGTCATCTGAGGCAAATTGGAAAGAATAAAACTAAAATTGTCTTCTGTATTTAGACAAAGAAACCCATCAAAGGCTGATCAATATTCTTCAGTGAACTAGCTATTCAGAATGGTTAATTTGTATTCAGCATGATATGTTAGGTATGCTTGATTATCATTATATTTACTTTATTTTTCATTCAACAGCATTGTAAAAATCTCAGTTTATTCTATATCAAGTGATGTATTGGTTAATGAGTGATGGATTGGAAAGGACGTTATTGTCCTTTAAGTTGAGGTACCGTCCTGATTTTTACCTGACGAAAAATTTAAAAAGATTTTGAACTCAAATTTTCATGTCATGTTTCTTCTACAGCCAAAATGGAAGCTCTGCAGGAACTGCAGTTCAGTACTGCAGTGAGTGCTGGCTCTTGTTACTGAATGCAGAGCACACAGAATGTCATTTTTTGTTTTGCATTTGCAAATTCTGTAAACAAATCTCATCATTATGTGTAAGCATTTTGGACGGTGTGCACGTCCACTCATAAAACTCTAACACATCCACATATGATTCACAATAAATATTTGCAGTTCCTCATAACGCTATGCACTGCTATTTACAGTTTTAAGGCACTTACTGTATATCTAACGGTATGCTGTCTGTGTGTCTGTTCGACCTATTAAATTTTTAAATATAAGAATAAAGGAATGGATTTTCAGAAAAATTAGATTAAACGTTGTGATTTAGAGGTAAAAAAATTGGACTCTGTTTTGGATGACCAGTTTTGTGTTGTATCCACCTACTGCCCAATAGCTATATATAATTTTCCAAATGGTAATAAATTTGTTTGAGCATTATGCTGACTGACAGACTGCCATCTGATGCTGAGTGACACCATTAATGAATATATTTCCACTCTTCCATATACATTTATAATATCATGTGAAGTTAGGCCCAGCGAAAATTTTACATATACCAACAGCAACATAACGTGGCATTTGTGTCAACTTCAGAAAAGCTGATGAAACTAGCACCATGTAATGTAGAGGATTGTAATTGGATATGGCAATATCTGCAAGGAAAGAAAAACTGCTTTTAGAGCTATCCATGTTGGTTGCATAAGGAATGTAAAATATGTGGTAAGTGTAACATAAAATGTGTAGGTTATAATTTAAAATTTGTACACTGAATGTGAAGTACAGCAAAAGTACATTATTCTGAACCACATGGGACTGTAGATGTTCCCAGTTATCAAATGTTTCAAATTATCAAACGGTAACTATATTAACGTCGGTCCTAACAGGTAAATTTTTGTTCTGCTCCTGTAGTTTGTCTGCTCAACTAATCGCAGAATAATTCCATTTTTATACCTCCTTTATCTGCTGATTCATGGTCGTCAGGTTCTGTGTTTTCTGGGGTCATCATAGCTGATGCATTTGGTGGTGTAGGAAACAAGCGGTTGGCAGTTAACACAGCAGTGTATGTACAAACATCCTCTGAGGCTTTTTGAACATATCCCTGATATCTGCATGTTTCACTGTTATGTTCCCACTCCGTACCTTTGAAAAAGCAAATCTTCCAGTCTTGGGACAACTGTGCCACATGTGCTGGTATATGAGGATTGATATATTTGTTGAATAAAGTATATAAACTGCAACATTTGGAGGGTAGCGGTACGCCCGTCCTATATATAGGACGCACGGTTCTTAAAGATTAATTATGATATTAACTATTATCAATTCGAATGACAGTTGGTCAAGTAATCCTTTAATATACATTAGTGGTTTCACAATGTCAGTCCTGCCCAACAATACCAAGTGGGCTAGTCAAACACCAATAGATAGTTCCCCAGTCTGCCACACACACACATGTCAACATGTAACTGTTTGTATTAATTGTTATAATGCTTGACAGCAATCCAACAGGTGTGGCTGTACAGTTGGTAAAATGAAAAAAAATTCTTGCCGATATTGTTGCCAGCTAATTTCGAGGCCGAGAACTTTTCAGACCGCCCACGTAATGTAGAAAACTGCAATGGAGAAACATGTAGACATATTTGGGATAATAATATTAAAGTCGATATACGACAAATACTGCTTCTTTAAATTAAGTTGTTTTGGTTCTTTAACCGTTTAAACGCCGAGTTTAGTACCATTTGCCATTTTCTGGCGTTAGTGGGAACTCCCCCTATATTCCACCTTAGAAGGACAAGTGTTAAAAATACAAACTTGTTAGCTCCATAAGAGCAGGCAGTGTCATGAGCGGCTTTTCTGTGTAAGACAGCACAGTGAATGCAGTTAGTTACTGCAGTAATACATTATGATGTGTGTTATGGTGAAAATGAGAGTTGTTAATTATAGACCATATTGTAAACATTTTGTACTGTGATACTGTTCGGTGCCAAAGCTTACTGTACAGTTGCTGCTTTGTGGCGAACGTACTTTAATTCTAAAAAGACAGTGCAGGATGAACTGAATCACGTGATATTCTCTAAATATTACACCACCTTTTCCTTTGATATTTTTTTTATAACGATAATCTATCTCAAGACCGTAAGCTGTATTTAAGCAGTAAATATGTCACTCTAAGCTGCTTATCTCTACTCAGCACTGTCCATCATTGTGATGATCAGTAACGCTATGTGTCAACACAATGACACTGCACAGTGTAACGATTTATTGAAAGTCAATCTTGATTCACACAACATGCTGCTATTTTAATTTACTGCTGTATCTGACATCCCCCTTACTAGCAGCAGGTCAAATTACATATTCTACTATATACAAATACGTACATACAGGAAAGTCTGTACAACTGTCCCACCCTTCCCGTTGGCAGTAAATTTGATGGTGGTGAGCGTCACACCACTGCGGCTTTATCTACCGGTCTTATTGGAAGAAAAGTTCTGTAGTCTCCTGTTCCGATTTGCAAGCTTAGGACAAGAGAAAATTCTCTTGCCATTGATTGATATATATCTTAGTTCCCTCAGATTTCTTCTCTGTATCCTTGTCACTGTACTGACTGAGCTATCCGTGTTCCCGTCAGCATAACGTACGTAGTTATTATAATGAAACAGTCATTATGTTGAACTGAATTCTGTCTCTCTCTGCCACTTAAGTTACTTTATACCTCGTGGCTACTTGTGTTTAGTGTCTAAATATATCAAGTTTTATCTCACTATTGCATACAATCATCAGTTGATACACAGTTGTTGAACATGTTACACTGAAATAAAATGTTTGCACATTCTTTAATACAAGATCCATATTAATTCCTTGTAGATGTTTCCACAATTTATATTTCATTCTTCAGGTCGTCTTCATGTCTAACAAGCATTTTCAGCTCATTCATGTACAAAACTTTCCTTACTTTCCTCACAGTTTTATCTACTTGATATCCACAATCAGCTCTGTTCAGCTCGTATGTTAATGCAATAAGAGCAGTACAGAATAGTAATGGCGAAATAGAGTCCCCCTGGAATATTCGCAATAAGTGCTGTACAGCAATTTAATGGCGAAATAGGGTTCCACTGCAATATTCGCAATAAATGCTCTATAGAAGAATAATGGCGAAAGGGAGTCCCCAAGATTATTCGCAATAAGTGCTGTACAGAAGAGTAATGTCGTAAGAGAGTCCCACTGGAATATTCCTCATCTTATTTGGATGGGTTTGACTGCATTGCTTTCTTCTTTGTTTTAAATGTAGACTTGTGTTCCATTTCTGAATTGATAATTTACAAAATCTATCAATTTTACTTTTCATTCCTACCAAATGTATTGACTTTATACTGAGCTATGTGGAATGCTGCCAAATGCTTTCTGGTAATGATGTTCTTAAATTCATGTTCCTCATCTTGCAATCCTCATATATAATTTTGATATTATTAATTCATAATTGCAAAATTTGTATCCAAGGTGACATCCTTCTTGCTCTGTTCGTAGTCAGTTGTGCCCTTCCAGAGTTGTAGAGATCCTTGTGTGTATTCTACTTATGGCCTTGTACATGATTGTTAAGCACTTGATGGGTTGCTAGATTCTGACTTACTTGTCTCCTGATTTTGTAACAAAAACGTTATTCCTGTGGTTAGCCAGTTAAAATCTTTTCCTGGTTCTCATTTAGTACATTAAAGTTGTTTTTTTGTATTATGCATTTGGTCAGCTGCGAATGCTTTAAGCCAATAATTTTGTATTTGTCTACTTCAAGGAAATTTAAAATTTGTGATCTTTTGACAAAAATGAACCGATTCCATAATCTGTAAAGCATCTAAATCATATTACTGATTTTCCTTCTCTCTTCTTATCTATACTGCTCTTTCATTATGCTGTGCATTTCCTCCACACAGTGACTATCAGTAAGGCTCTTCCTATGTCATAGATTTGGGTTCTCTGACCAGCATATTCTTTGTTCCCAAATACCACATAGCCAGTAAGTGACGTGGCCGAGGGCAAAATTCCAATAGCAGTGCTGCCAGTAAATTTTCTAACAACTCAGTCTGCACTTGGCGTCTCGCCTATACATTCGTAATGACTGAAACATTCAGTAGGCCTGAGAATTTAAAACAAATGGTCTCTCTAAAAAGGAAAAGTGTTGGTGCTGAAGCAATATGGCTTGTGGATGTAGCGGCATTAAGAGACGTAAATTTGTGACGTTTGGATGCAAGTTAATTGTCATTGTTGTACATTTGTATACCAAATTATATCACAATTAACTGAAACACCCTCTACGGAATTTTAACTCTGATCTAAAATATAGAAGAAACATGAGTGAAAAGAGAAAGCATGGAGTTAAAGTAGGGAAAAAGCACTGTGTTCACGAAACTGCAGGACGGTAAATTTTATACATTGAAAAACATTGTACTCATAATACTTCTAAAATTTTACTTTGCGTTCAGCTCATACCACGCAGTAAACACACTCTGTCACACTTATAAAAACCAACCAGTTAATGATCAAGAGGGAAATTACCTGTTGGTTTTCCTCATGTCCATACAAAATATTCAAAATTTGCGAAGCTGCTGGTACATAGAGTAACAATTTGGCTGTAAAGGGTTAAATTTCTCTTATAAATACCAGTCAGTTAATACTGTAAATACACAAACATATATATATATATATATACAAATTTAAATTATTATTACACTCTCATTCAGTGTATAAAATTTATCGTCGTGCAGTTTCGTGAACACCATGTTTTTCCCCTAATTTAACTCCACGCTTTCTCTTGTCACTTACCTTTCTTCCGTATTTTACTTCACGGATAAAATAAAATTCCATACAGATTGTTAAATTTATTGTGTTATAAATTGATATAAAATTGTACAACAATGACAATTAACTTGCAAACAAAAAGTCACTTATTACCGTCTTATATATATATATATATATATATATATATATATATATATATATATATATAGATTGTGTTGTGTTGTGTTCTGCAGGCAGACATATTGCAATGGTACAACTACAGCCCGCAGACTATTGCTAAATGTCAACACTCAATTTATTGTGTCATAAGGACTTCACTGTAAAAAAGTAGACGCCATATTCTTACGAGCTCAGTAAGAAAATGTTAATGTAGTATGGGACATGTGCCTTTGTCATGGTACTTTTAGAGCAGTGCGTTGAATCAACAAATTAATTTCTGAAATTCTAAGAGTATTGTCAAAATCCAGCATAAACTTCAGTAAATTCATTGGTGCCTGTACTGACGTGATTAATTGCTGTGGTCTAGTGGATAGCTCTGCTGCACGTTCAGCAGTTGGCACATTACGATAAGTACAAGGCAGTTGCTGCAGTGATAAAGATTTGCATGAGTTACCTCAGTTTTTGTACAGATGGCATCACAGATTGGGACATTACGATTGCTTTTACATCCCTTCCGATTTATTATTGACTAATCATCCTGTCAGTTGATGCGGTTTATTGTGTGGTTTCGAAAACATCATTCAAGAAGCCAATAATAATAAGTAAATAATTAAATACTCTGTGCTTCAGAATTCGACTGAGGGAGGGTCAGAAATTATCTGATGAATTGAAACAGCCGTATGTTGAAATGTGCAGTACAAAAGAGAAAATTCTGTCAACACTGAAGTGTGAAGAGAAGGCAAGAATAATCCCGCCACTCTTCTGGACAAAGCAACCGAAAAATTAAAGACGGAACAAGCAGACTTAGAGACTGAGTTTCAGAAAGTAAGTGTTGCAGTAGTAGTATTGGACATTGCAACTACAACTAGTCCACTGTGTGGTGAAACATTGATAGACAAGCGGCCGATAAACCTTGCCAACTTATATTGAAAAATTTTTACCTTATACACAAAAGTACACAAATTGACCCTGTTCTCAGTCAATTTAATCTGTTCCTTACATCCAATTCCCTTTCCATCAAAATCCATTTTAATATTATCCTCACTTACGTGACTGCTATTTGAATGTCTAAGAGGAGAAGCTACTTAAGGGAAAGAATGAATAACAATTATTGTGCCATAAACAGCTCACAGAGCTGCTGACATCCGCACATTCAACAGATGTTGAGGAATTGAGGAGAGCTTCGAAAATGGAAAAGGAAAAGTTAGGAGCTCTGGAGATGGGTTTGCAAGCAGCCCGGGAGGAGAATATTGTTTACGTGGCGACTGTTAGAAAGGAGATTGAGAGGGGTGAGTGGAGCTGTAAAATAGACATTTTGTGAGTGACGTTGAAAGCCTGTGTAGAGTGTGAGTGAAATGTTGCACATATCGGCGTCAGATCAGGTAGTCTGGGGCCAATGCATATATCTTCAGAAGCC
>Ga0268261_10002395_pt1 | contig 13418 bp, 16 predicted proteins | sample TergutNc150P1_FD_190353 | JGI IMG/M metagenome (GOLD analysis project Ga0268261, IMG submission 190353) | Nasutitermes corniger P1 segment gut microbial community from laboratory colony in Florida, USA - Nc150 P1 (SPAdes) (version 2) | ecosystem: Host-associated > Arthropoda: Insects >... | reverse complement strand
ATATATATATGACATTAGTAGCCTAAAGGTTAATAATTTAACCCTTATCCTGCTAACGTGGAGAAAATGGTGAGCTCCTAATAATTCCAACAAATAGCAGATGGGATTTAATTCGGGGTTAAAAGGTTAAAAATGTATATTAAAACAGTGTAGTTTCTAGTCTTTTAACATTACTTGGTTTACATAATGTCCTGATCATGACCCTGCAGGGTCGAAACATGTAGCCAATTCAACAATAAATAGTAAATAAACAAGGTGTGATTTATGGATTATTTTTATACTTTATTTTATTAATTCATAACACATCGGGATGGCTTCCATCAAGAAAGAGAAACGTATTTTAAATGTCAAACAATACGTGCCTGATCTGTAGGTCGATTACCAATTACTAGTGCTGTTTAAAATAAATCATGATATGGGAATTAATGAGTTTTGTTTTTGTTGCTTCGTTTTATCTCGTAATTGAAGTTTCATATATTAACTAGCCTTCATTATAGGGTGGCATTGTTACAAATTAATTACGTAGTTGGTGTGTTCAATGGTTTTGAAAACTCACTGAATTTAATATTAATGTCGATACTCATGCGCGACGTGCTAATTAAAATAACATTAATTTTTATAAATGTATGTGGGCTACTCCTTCCCCACCCTCACCCTCACCCCCATTCCCAACCCCCTTTATCCTGTTATTTATATTGTTATGTGTATGCGTTTTGTAATACTGATAAAACTAATGCTGACGAACATGTATTAATAACCGGTTGCTGTTTACAGAAAGGTACATTTATAGCTGTAGTTTATTATCATAAAAACAACACATGCATCGTGGTTGTGCGTTGTTGTCCAACAGAAGCTGCAGTGAATTGCCGAACTGGGGTACGATCGTGGTTCTTATGTAAATATGCGCGTGGTTTAGATATACTATTGAACTGTTAGTGCTACCAAAATTGTGATGGGGTAAACAAGCAAGTGTGTGATGTTCTGCCACTTTTGTCTTTCCGTTCAAGGAGTATGGAAGAGTGTGGATCAGAACCTAAGAAAATCCTCCAACCTTTGAAAATCCGATGGTTACTAATGCTTATGTATGTATGTATGTATGTATGTATGTATGTATGTATGTATGTATGTATGTATGTATGTATGTATGTATGTATGTATGTATGTATGTATTATGTTGTATATATGTATGTATTATGTATGTATGTATGTATGTATGTATGTATGTATGTATGTATGTATGTATGTTGTATGTATGTATGTATGTATGTATGTATGTATGTATGTATGTATGTATGTATGTATGTATGTATGTATGTATGTATGTGTGTATGTATGTATGTATGTATATATGTAAGAATGTATGTATGCATGCATATATGTTGGTATGCATGTATGTATGTGTGTATGAATGTATACATTCAGACGTTTAGACAGACACAAAAGACTACCATTTAAGAATTCCTTATATATCGCATTGAAACTGAAATTTTGTGGAATAAGGTGTTTGCAGCGACATAGAAGGTAAAATAATATTCTTGTGCGCACGTGTGTGGGTGTGCGTGTTCGCATGCGTGTGTAGAGAGCTAAATCCGATTTCATATTTGTCAGCAGTACAAAGTTCTGTTGAAATTGATTGAGTAGTTTCTATGGTAACGACCATCGTATTTACCGTTGTTTCGGTACACGTTGAGCTAAGAACAGAAAAGAAATATAATAAAATGTATTGGAAAACTACAGAGGAAAAATTTTATTGTGCGGGATTGTTAATAAATCTGCAGAACTAAGAATATTGCTTCAGGTGCACGGATTAGCGAAACTTTCATTGCAATTTTGTTAAACTTAATTTGCATAAACTGTTCTTGAGGCACATTATGCAGCCCGTTGCTTTGTGAAGGCAGCGAAACACGGTATTCTTTTCAAGGCTCGTGTCTCCCTTCAGAAGACGTAACTACTAACCTCATAGTTGTAAGAATTCAAGATCACAGTGTTCGTGCAGCCTGTGGGCCGTTTTAGAAGTCAGCCGTGACTTCACAATTGAACTCCACCCGTATTTGAACCGTTGCTTTATTTGGAACACCTATAATTCTTGCACGATGACTATGGAGTGAACGTAAATATGTATCAGGTGGGTGCGAACAAAAGGCTTCCCTAGTATCGACAATCTGGGGGGGAAATTTCCATATGTGGTTTTCGCGCGATGTCTGTGTTCATTGCTACTGGTAAGGAGGTTGATTGGTAAAGAAATAAGTACCCATGCAGTTACATAGTTTAACGCATTTCGGGTGGAAGGTCATGTTGACATGGCTGCATCTCCAAATTGGACGGATTTCGATATAGAGGTACACACTAAATCATTTACTGTGATTGTAATGCCGATCACTTTGATGAACTATTTGGCTTATAGACCTCTGATAGCCGTAGTAGGTAGATTTAATTTACATGAAGTTTAAAGGGAATAAAACCAGTTTCGTAAAGCAAGGCCCTTAAAGTGGTCATGACAACGTTTATTACCCGGTAGGGGCACGCGGTAGCGCAGTTGGTTGAGGCACTGCGCCACAAGCCGGAAAGTCGCGGGTTTGATTCCCGATGATGTAATTGGAAATTTTCATTGACGTAGACGTTGCGGCCGCACTATGGCCCAGGGGTCGACTCAGCCTCTAACAGAATTGGGTACCAGGAATATTTCTTGGGGGGGTTAAGGCGGCCGGTGCGTAGGGCTGAGAACCTTACTCCCTTCATGTACCGATTGTCTTGAAATATGTGAGCCTCAACCTCCTGGTACCCTCAGGGCCTGTAATGGGTTTGCTTTACCTTTTACCCTGTAGTTCTTAAAATTTTGACCGCTGTTTGAAACGTTGTTGCATACGTTAACATTTCGTGAAGTTTTAGTAAAGTATTTCTAACTCTGTGCTGTGTATCTGTTGTGCAGTTAAATTTCATTTGCAGTAAATGGGCGTGAGGACAGTACGGTGTGCCATATAGCAGATAGGTGTACTCGTCTGCAGTACACCATTACACATGTCTGCTGTCGTTAAGACTAACTGATGACCTTTGCTACAATCGTCGATATTTTTTGTATTCACCTTTTGCTTTTTGCTTGTCAAATACCAGAGCAGCCTTCAGATATTTTTTTTCTGCTTTGGCTACACTAGGCAAGTATGGAAGGGCAATTTTTTGGTAAGAATAATGGTTTCTTGAATTAGATGTATTGTAATCATCCTCGGTATCTCCTTTATGCAAGGTATGTACAATTACGCGGTGCGTCAGGTAAGTAATGACACTGAATGCGTGGCTCGACAACTGCCAACGCTGTAACCACACCTCAGACACCAGCCGAGACATACATTCTTACTTGATGATCAGTGCAAGTTTAAACTCGATAGCATTAACACGTCTGATTGGACAGTGAGTTGTGTAAGTGTGTATAGTAGTGACGCGTTACGAAAATGGAGAAACGAAATCTCGAGCAGCGTTGCGAGATCAAATTTTGTGTCAAACTTAATGAAAACGCAACAGAAACGAAAAATTAAAAAGGGCTTATGGAGAGCATACTGTATCAAGGACACATGTTTTTAGGTGGCATAAAGCTTTTTTCGATGGTCGTGAGAGTGTGGAAGACGAACCTCGTTCTGGAAGACCTTGCACGTCAAAAATGGACGAAAATGTGACCAAAGTGAGGGATCTCGTGAGGTCTGATCGACTTTTGACATTCAGAATGATCAGTAGTGTGTTGAATTTCAATCGCCAAACCGTCCACGAAATTTTGACCTTCGAACAGAGCATGCAGAAAATTTGTGCTAAGCTGGTCCCAAAAATTCTCACCAATGAACAGAAGGAAACCCGAAGGAACGTGTGCCTGGACCTTCTTGAACGCATCGAAAATGACAAAAATTTTTTTCAAACATGTCATAACAGGTGATGAAACGTGGATATTGGAATACTATCCTTACACCAAACGACAAAGTTCGGAGTGGCACACGAGCAACTCACCGCGCCCAAAGAAAGCAAGAATGAGCAAATAAAAAGTCAAAATCATGCTAAATTGTGTTTCGACAGTGTAGGCGTTGTTCATAAGGAATTCATGCCTCAAGGACAAACAGTTAATGAACTGTGCTATCGTGAGTTTCTTGAACGACTCATAAAAAGGGTTCATCGTGTCCGGCCAGAGATTGCGAACACTTGGGTACTGCATCACGACAATGCTCCCTGTCACACTGCCATCTCCGTGAACCAATTTTTGGCCAAAAAAGGCATTTCAGTCTTTCCGCAGCCACCATACTCGCCTGATCTGAGTCCGTGTGACTTCTTCCTGTTCCTAAAACTGAAATTCCACCTCAGAGGTCTTCATCTTGGAACTGTGGACAACATCCAAAAGGTGAGGGCACTTACACATGAAGACTTCCAGCACTGTTACTGGGAGAGGGAGCAACGTCTCCGGCGGTGTGTGGCTTCCGAAGGGAACTACTTTGAAGGGGATAAGGTTGATTTATAGGTAAATATTAAATATAGCACCAGTCTCATTACTTTCCTGACGCACCGTGTATCTTCATGAGACAAACCAATGTCCCTAGGGAACTCTGTGTTGCAGCTATTCTGATGTAACTATTCATGGTGCATGTATTGCTAGTTCCTGCGTTGACTCCATTTTATCTCTACGTTAGCACTTTTCGAAGTATGTGTGCAGTGCCCAATATGGCTGTTTTCTGTAGTTCTTTAACTTCGTGAGTTCCCGGTACGTTGCTTACGTATTTTCTAAATGACTTTGAAATGGTCCCAGTCGCGCCTATTATTACTGTAATCACCTTTGTTTTTCCATTTCACATGCATTGTACTTCTATTGTAAGGTCTTTATATTTCAGAATTTTCTCGGCTTCTTTTTTAATCACATTTGTGTCCCCCGAAATTGCAGCATCTATTAACATACGTATTCTGTTTTCATTATTACGAATTATGTCTGGTTTATTGTTAGGAATGGTTCTGTCAGTTTGAACTTGTTGATTTCATAGTATGGTTACGTTGCCTCCCTGGCCTGTTTAATAATAATAATAAACTGCAATTGCATTGTCACTCGGTGGCAGTAGTCCGTACATTAGTACGAACAAACAAATATGTTTACTTCAATAGGCATTATTGATATTCTTTAAAGAAACGCACGAAGAAAGTTGACGTAGTGGTAATATGTCTGACGTGTGATAGGACGTGAGGAAGCTATTCCGATAAATGTTTGTGGCTTTTCTCAGTCTTCCCAAATGATTATCCGGATAGCATACAGGGGTTTCATTATATGTCGTCACGTGAACTTGGCATAAGCGCTGAATCAGGCTAGGCCGGCAAGCTTTCCTAGTACTGCCGCAGCGTAGTATGTAGGGGCTTAGAGACTTCTCCGTTATCATCTAGAACGGCTCTGGGGTTTTCGATAAGTAGAGGGGGCAAAGGAGGCAGAAGCGGAATTTAATCGATCTCCTCCGTCTTATTTCTATGCTTTCGTTTGGATAACACTGTGTCTTCTGGAACTCCAGCCCTCTGTCCAGCCCTCATACGATAAAAGTGTGACTATGGAAAGCTTGTGGTATCACGAAAGGAAGGGGAAATTCTACGACTTTGAGAGAAACCTTTCACAGCGCTACTATATGCACCACAAATCCCACACGGACTGTCGCACCCAGCCCTCCGCGTTGAGGAGCAGGCAACTGATAGATTTGCTAAGTTGTGCCGTGGTCACCACCTACATCTACTGCGGATATTACGATCAGAAGCACTGTGATCATAATTACAGATGTTCTGTGAGCACAGTAATGGATCTTGGGGTTTCCTAAAGGAAGAGTCTTGAACAGTTGAGCAGCTCCCGAAATTTGAAGTATAGAAAGTATAGAAGTATAGAAAAATGCCCAAATGGGTGGACGGACGAGTAAAAATCCACAAATGTGTGGACGGACGAGTACTGATGACGCGTGTTCTGTGCGGCCATCTTCTGTGATTCGTGTTAAGGAGCAGGAAAATAAAATATCCGGGAGAACTGAAAAATTATTATTGATGAGAATGCTTCTGTAATGCTTAATTATCATGCTAATTACACTGATCTACATTTAAAAGCTAGCATTGATGAAATAAGTCTTTTATGGCTATTTCGTGGGTGCTGAACACGAATATGATATTAAGAATTGTTGTTTAGCTCTTGTTTCGAAGATAGAGGAGGCTGCGTTCATGTACAGTGCGTTCCGATTTCAGATTAGGGGTTGAGACATAAATGACAATTACGGGTGACTAACGCTGTGACTAGTGTCAATGACAAGGTCATCAATCACGGGTGACTAACTCTGTGACTAGTGTACATGATAAGGTCATCAATCACGGGTGACTAACGATGTGATTAGAGTAAGGTCACATGATAAGGTCATTGCATCAGCCGCCAGACAGTACCTCAGTTTCAGCCTGTAGAAGCGCAGGTGTAGGACAGGATGTCTTGCTCTTGTGTGAACAGTGCGGACGTATTCTGTTATATGTGTGGGGAAGTGACGGTAGCGTCAAAGACGCGTTCTATAACGCCTCTGATCAAGAAAGCGTACCATCTGTACTTTGGGTGTAAGCAGGGTGACCAAGACAAGAAGTGTGCGCCGCACATTGTGTGCAAATCGTGTGCAATACGTCTTGGAGGATGGATAAATCGTAGGGGAATGGCAATGCTGTTTGCTATTTCAATGGTGTGGATGGAACCCTCAAACCACATCAATGTCTGCTACTTTTACTTACACCTCCTTGGCAAGTGGTATGAACAGAAAAAAGAAGCAGAGAATTGACTAGCCAAATATACCCTCAGCCATCAGAACTGTGCCTCATAGGAAAGATCTGCATGTGCCGGAGCCAACAAAGAATATAATTTGAATTCGGAGATTGAAGAGGAAGACACGCAGAAAATAGGACCTGACAAAAAAGAACCTACAGATCCAGACTTCCAAGGTCCAGCATCTGGGTCACCTCACAAACTTACACAAGACGAACACAATAATGTAGTAAGCGATTTGGAGCTGCCAAAGGTAAAGGCTAAACTGTTAGCATCGAGAATGAAACAATGGAAATATTTGGATGAAGGCTTGAAAATAACCCTGTATCGTTATTGCCAAAAAATCTGGAAGAATTCTTCACCATGGAGGGCACTCTAGTGGCATGCAAACATGAGGATGTCTTGTTCAAAGCATTAAACATGAGCCATTGCTCAGATGAATCGGGGCTATTCATAGATTCCCCCAAAGTCAGCCTTAAAGCTGTTCTTCAGCACAATGGGAATGTTACCTTCCACTCCTGTTCGACATGCATTTGGAATTGAAGAAAGTGAGGATAGGATGAAGCAGTTACTGCAATGCATGAACTATGAGTAGTAAGCCGTCCACTTTGGCAGGGTCAATGATCTCTGTAACCTGACTTTTAGCTCCCTCTAGTTGCGTCACGTAAACAAACCTAACCTTCCCCTCCCTCACCTTGCTCTTAGGCGGTAGACATTTCCCCAGACAGTTTGACGCCAGGCTTAACCTAACTTTAACTTGTTATTATTTTGAAACCTAATTCCCTCCCTTCCCCCAGGATATTACCTGATGTAAACAATGGCCGAGGCAGTATGGCGGCGTGCTTAACCTAATTTTGACTTGTTATTTACAAACCTAACCTTCCCTACCCTTTTCTAGGCCTTTAGGCGATCACGTGATGTCAACATGGCGGAGGGGTGAATGACCTTCCCACTTAACCTAACTTTAAACTTTGTTTTTATTTTGAAACGTTATTATCACGTGATGTAAACACCCCCAGGCGGTGTGATGTCAACAAAGATGGTGGTGGGGTTCATAACCTTTCAGTTAAACGTAACTTTTAAATTTGTTTTTATTTCTAAACTTGTCACGTGATGTATGCAGCCCTAGGCGATGCGATGTAAACAATGAGGTAGACAGTTTGACGCCGTGCTTAACCTAACTTTGAACTTGTTATGGTAAACAAATGCGCCATCTTGAATTTCAAGAAGTATGGTGGATTCGCGCGCTAAGTTTAAACTTTGTTATTATTTAGGATTTTGGCGCTACCGCCATTTTGAATTTTTGCTAACATGGCGACTTGCGCGGCAATTTTAAACCGAACTTTGAATTTTGTTATTTGAATGACGCAGCCATGTTACAATATGGCGGCTAGCGCAATAATTTTAAATTAATGCTAACTTAAATTTAACTTGTTATTTAAATAAGACTGCCAATTTTAAATATGGCGGGCACGCGTTATTTAAACGTGACAAATATTTACTATTTGAATAGAACTACCATATTTCAATATGGCTTTAAACTCTAAACTTTATACGGTACTCGAAAGAGGTGGCTAAAGCGGTAAGATCAGACTTATAATTGAAAGATTCTACGTTCGAATCCTGCGGCTTTAGCCATCTATTTTTTTAAGGAAACTAACCCAGGTAATTAGGGAAAATAGACAGTTTTACATTTTACAAATATATACAAAGTTGGGTTGTTTTTATTATAATTAAAAGTACAATTTTATTTATAAATATACATACAATTTAATTTTATTACAATCTTTTATTTCCACACTTATAAACATTTAGGTATCATCAGAAAAACAACTGCTTTTATACTTTAATTCATTCCACAATATATTGAAATCAATAGAATTTTTTCTGGAGGGGTACAAAAGGATTTGAATTCAAAACACTTATTACGCCACTCTAAAAGTTCATCTTGTAGTCTGCCGTATTTGATGACTTCTCTGTCTATGCAGCCACTTGTCAAGTCCATCAATTGCGACCATTTTTTTAATTAGATACACTTGAGTGTTCTGACTCGTTATGCGTATATATCATCCACTCTACACTGACAGGGTATTTTGGGAGTCACCAAGTTCGTGCACTTCATTCTTGGGTATATCACTATTAAATGTCACCAGAATGAACCACTGTATTTCGTTTAACACTGCATGACCCGAAGTAGTTCCAATTTTCAGATGTGGTTTGAAGTAATTATTGAGGTCGATGGAGACACTTTGTCTCTTGCTCGTTGAGATAGTATGTGCGACGAAGCAACCCCGTCATCTGGAAAACAATAATAACCAGGCTGATGTGGGCACTTTGCTAAGAATGTTATAGTTGAGCCACTGAGCTAATGAATAGGCTGTTCGCAATGCACAAACATGTTTGGACTTGTGACATGCAAACGTGCAGCTGATGGCAGGCAGACTAATGCCGGCTAGTTCAGTGCAAGCAAGCTGAGTAATATCAATAACTGTTCGGTCGATTAGACCGCTAATAAAGGTTGTTTTCTGAGGTCCAAAGCAATAAATTGCAACAGCCGATGATACTTCGCGATGTAGCAGTTTCCAGCTCTGAATATGGAACATCACCATAATTCCAGTTACACCCATGGCCAATAGCCTGATTCATCCTAGCGTTAAACATAGGTACATCTTCCCATCTGTATGGTCTCTTAAAGACATATGATGAGACCATATTACTGCGGGAGTCGGCAACTGCCGGCTCTTTAACGATTTAATTATCCCGCCCTTCCAAGTAAGTGAAATCAATCACTATGAGTGACACTGTAGACTGATAAGTTTGAATGTACGTACCTTTATATTTGCGACTTTTACGGCTGCTGCTACTCCAACCGGCCGCAAGCGGGACACTCTCCAAACAGAGCGCGAAACATACGCACTGCCCTTTTGTCATTGCAGGTGTAGCGAGTAGGTAAAAACATGTTGACGAATGACATCATGGATAGTCGCCTGACTCTGTGAAGGGCGTAGAGGCAGCAGTAGTGTCCGCAGACATTGGAATTTAGACCCAGTAGTCTGTGGCGATTAAATGTCCAAGAAATTGAGTGGCACTGTAGGTATGCCGTGATTTCGTACCTGAAAGGCGGTAAGCCGTACGAATCAAAATATTCGGCGTATCCAGAGTCGGAGAAACAAACAGCTACCCAATGCGAATTGGGCGTAGCATGTTTATCAAAGTTGTGACAAATATTGATGGTTTTATAAGTGTGGTTGGTTAAAGGTCTATAGGATAAACACCTCGAAAATATTTTACATGTTTTGTTAAAACTTTATGAATTTGAATGGAAGTCATTCTACTGTAACTTTTCTAGAATTGTCAATTACAATGTGTCCGGGAAATTCAACATACAAAATGCATGTTACAGGTTCGGGGAGTGGTATTTTTAAAGAGTGCTTCAATGCGCACATTTCCCTGACGAGGTAAGCTTATATGCTCATCAGCCTCTGTGTCAGGTGTCAGGTCAAAACCTAGTATGTAGAAACCATTTGTGAAAATTTCCAGTGTAATCGTATGAGCACGATCATATTGATGAATACCAGTACTTGAAAATAATGTTTCGTAAGCTCTTGTATCTCCAAAGGTTGAAGAACAATCCATTGTAAGTGGTTCCGAAGGATGTTGAACTCTATTTGCATAGAGCACAAGATTTGTCATATACGAAAGTGATTCGTACTGGCAGAACCAACAAATGCTGCATTTTTAACTAAAACTATAAGAATCCGGTCTGGCACCGGCCGAAGGAATGCATTATTTATAGAGATTTGCTGAGTCCCAGAAGTCGCTGTAAAAGTCTTGATCTGAGTATGCATAACAGGATAGTGTGCTTTACGCTTCATAGCTAAAACATTGGCGTCAGCTAAGTGTAGAGGGGTTGCAATTCGACTTGAGTGATAACGAGAGTAGCGTCTAAAATTTTGATACGTACTTTTGTATCATCGGTAGGTGACAATAAATAAAAAGCGTCTGGTATACGAGTAAGTTTAATTTTCATATCAACACCCTTAATCAACATCTTATCGGAATTTAACGAGTCGGCATGCAGCCGTCCATACAGTTCAACAGTCTGACTATTGCCAATGTATTTCAAACGGGTACTGTAACCATTATTGTCAGTTCTTGAGACGAATCAAGATACCAGAGTCTAGACACTGAATGTGTACCAGAAGCGGCACAACCATAATTTAAATGTTTTTCAAGGTAATCCTTGTAATGATAGTTTGTCTCGTGAAGAGTAACAAGATCGCCGTTTACCGAGACGCTTAGAGAACTAAACATGGAATTAAAAGGTTATTAACGCAACCCGCTGTGTTTGACTGTACTACTTAGATCTGATCCATCATTCTTCACTAATTTGATGCGTAACAGTAGACGTACAGAATTTAAATCAAAATAATAATCACTATGGCCAGAGCAGTTGAATTCCCACTGGGTAGGATTGTCAGCTGGCGCGAAAGGTTTATATGTAACGGTGTGACTATTTACGATAGATGTTTGTATGCTGAGTTTTAGAAAATATATCAATCCCTGATTTAGCAATCCATTACTGTTTCACCCTTCTACGTTTACTATGAGACAGCCTTTTTAGACTTGCGCTTTCTCTTTAAACTGAGGCCAGACCCCATCACATTTTTAATTTTTTTCGAGGTCATCTTTTGCCTCACTAAATCGATTTTTAAATGTATCGCCTACAGGTTGTTCCGGCTGTTTATTAAGCATATCATTTTATTATTTTAGAACTTGTTTTTAAAGCCTTTTTTCCGACCGCCTTTGCCCCTGAATACAGCAGTGGTTTAACAAAACGAAAGAGTCCCGCGGAGAAGGACCCTATACCGTTACCCCTCTGAACCCTAAAACTTGCCATGTAAACAGGACCCACCTCACCGCCACCACCGCTTTGATTTACATAGTATCGTGTATATGGATCCATTGTAATACATATACTGAGTTTTACTGCGCTTAGGACCTGTTTTTAAAGTGTAATGTTACAACGCAAGGGATATTACAATCTTCAAATAGCACATTTTCTGCATTTTTTGTAACTAAACGAATGGTAATGGACTCTATAAACGACTGTTGTACAGTTCTACACAAAGAGAAGTAAAACCTATGATACCCTGTCCTCGAAGAAAAGTGTAGATTCGTTAAAAGTTTAACGTAAGAATCTCCAACAAAATTTGGTTTTATAATATCTGTATACACATAAACAGGCTCTGGTGTAAAAAAATCAGGGTTCTTTTGGTGATACAGTTATTCTAGAAGTACGGCAATTAGCGGGGTTCATAATTGTTTCGTTTAATCTTCAGGCCCATTATATACATGGGCACGAAAGTGAGATACTATGTGATTATCGATTTTAACGGAATTTTCCCCGTAGGACGAATGAAATTGCTTACTTTGTTCTTCTTCTGTATATTTATTTAGGTACCCATTAAATAAGCGCAAAACATTTCCTTTTTAGACGGTTCCAACAAATAAGGAATATTTGTGACAAGATCAGAGATTCATAGTCTTTTACAGGAAAAATGACCTCTTGGGAATCTAAACGAATTGTATTGTGTCGGAAAAGTTTCTCGTAGCCATTAGGATACATTTCTTCTAAACCGACTTCCCATTTGTTAGGTTCCAACTCGAGCGGTGTGGCTAATTTAGTTGTAAAATTAGCTATTGTATTTGCCGGGTAATAATAACCGGAACTCTCTGATGGTAATGTTACGTAAAACTATCCATTATATTTTCTTAATATCGGACTCGTTTACCCAACTGTTAAAGGTCTCCTTCGTAATCTTTCCACTTGACAAGATGTTTAATACCGTTTTTATTAGGTGTGCGCACTATTTTATCTATTTGAAACTCAGTTTCGGGTGATACAGTGAACTTAACAAGTTCGTAATTGTAAAATTGCCCTTCGATCCGACAGTTCATAAAGAGGTGGCACGCGCGAAATAACTTTTACAACTCGAAATATTTCTGTTGATATCTGTTCGCAACCTTGAGCAAACACTACCTTCAGCTTGGTTATCTGTACAAGATCGCCCACTTTAAACTTGACACGTCCGTGAGGAATTTTAGCCCGCAGTTTATTCACTTTTCGCCATACAGAGTAAATGTTCCAGGGGGATACTTTGGTAGGGGGCATACCCATTGTGGAATGGACGGAGTTGTAACTTGCTAAAAGGTTATTTGTAACGTCCAAGTAACGGTACGTGTTATTCTTAGTGAAATATTTATACATTTTCGTTTTTAGAGTGCGATTGAATCGCTCAATAACAGCTCCCTTTATATCAGGGCTGTGAATCGTATGAAAATCTACTTCTTGACGTTTGAAGTACTGTTGGACAATTGCATTAACAAACTCTGTACCCTTATCTGATTAGGGTAATTGGCTTTTTATTTTGAAATGAAGTTGTTAAAGCCGCTGCGATTGACTTGCTAGTCTTGTCCTTTAGAGGTACGCTCCAGGCATAACGCGAAAATGTCGATTACATTTAAGAGGTATTTGTATACGTGGTCTGTTAGAAAAGTATCCGACCGTATTTTGTTATGCGAACACCTGATGGATTATAATCTAGCGCGCTTGCATGAGCCGACCTTGAACCTT
>Ga0268261_10002394_pt1 | contig 13419 bp, 9 predicted proteins | sample TergutNc150P1_FD_190353 | JGI IMG/M metagenome (GOLD analysis project Ga0268261, IMG submission 190353) | Nasutitermes corniger P1 segment gut microbial community from laboratory colony in Florida, USA - Nc150 P1 (SPAdes) (version 2) | ecosystem: Host-associated > Arthropoda: Insects > Digestive... | reverse complement strand
ATATATGACATTAGTCGCCTAAAGGTTAATAATTTAACCCTTATCCTGCTAACGTGGAGAAAATGGTGAGCTCCTAATAATGCCAGCAAATAGCAGATGGGATTTAATTCGGGCTTCTAAGGGTTAAATCACAACCAACAGAATTATACTCACATTACTGCATTGACTGGTGTATTGGAACCTGGAATGCCTGGTTTATTGCTCCCAAACCAGCGTTTGGTGGCACTGAGAAATGACCTGCTAACACCCTTCTTGTTAGAAATCTGAAACAAAAATTATTGTAACAAACAAACAAACACACAAACAAAAAACAATCACCACCACTGCCGCTGCCACAACCACCACCACCACAACAACCACCACCAACACCACAACCACCGCCACCACCACTGCCACCACCACCACAACCACCACCACCACCGCCACCGCCGCCACCACCACAACCACCACCACCATCACCACCACCACCACCATCTTCATCATCCCTTAATCATCACTGCTGATTCTGTACCTGTTATTAGTCTGTTGTGTCAGTATTGAAATAAACAGAGAAGTGAACAACACTGAATTATTATAAATGTCAGTGCAGTATTTGTCTATCCATTTACAGGGTGTCTTGATGACAAGTATCCAAAAATGGAAATTTATATGTGACAGCCACATGGCCCTCTAACTCAGCAAGCCGCCAAACACTTGCAACCTTCTCCTAAGTGTCACCATGGCTACTTCGCTTGCCTAAGTATATAAAATCATAATGGCTGGCACACACATGAGTGGAGAACAGATAAAAACTATCAGCACTCTTGTTTGTAAAGGTGCAAACTGGACTCATGCAAAAGAAACACCTCTCTTGGTACACAATTTTCTATTTGGAAACCTGACATTTGGACACACTGTATTTGAAGGCACTCTGTCAGCTACAGAGGTCACATTGTAAAATGGTTGGATAATTGTGTGCATGAATCTCTGATGGCCTGTATAAGGTGCTATGTGTGCCTCTGACCAAAAGGATTGAGGAAATTAAAAAAAAAAAACCCTCATGCAGGACAGCTGGTCTCTCATTTGAATTTTAAACCCATATATGTAAATACAAAGCAGAAATAATAAACACTACACCATGAAGAATCCTGGTGCAACAAAATAAACATTGCTGCTGCTGCTGCTACTACTACTTTAGTAGTAGTAGTAGTAGTAGTAGTAGTAGCAGTAGTGGTTGTGGTGGTGGTGGTAATAGCAGCAGTAGTTCCCTCATCTTCATTAATTTATTACAATATACACAACAATTCTTATACTGTAATTTACAGTTACACAAAGCATGAAAGCAGAACTGAGCACTCTAAGAATCAAGAAACAGACTCTGGATTAATTTTAGACTTAACCAAATTCTGACCTGCTAATTTTGAGAAAGAGTATTTGCACTATCAGTTACATTATGTTTGCCCTAAAAATGCATATTTCCATGCGCATATTACTCCTTAGGCAATTAGTTAGATGTATTACAATTGAAATACTTTAGAACATCAATGAAGAAATACTTTAAATGATACTTACAAGATCATTGAGTTGCTGAACCTGTTTTTCCACATGTGGCAAGAGGGCTTTCACACAGAATTCCTGAATAAGCATTCTCAAGCGTTCTAGATCACTTGCAGTAAGGTATGTACCATGCTGTGTTGCAGCTGAATTCTGACTCCCCTGCCCTATCCAGACATTGGCATTGATATGACCCACAGCATGAGTCACATTGTTGTTAGGAATGTGGTTCTATGAAAATAAATGTACCAGAAGTGTAAAGTCCTGGAGAAAATGAGCTCAGGAACAAGTGACACACATTTCACTCTTTCATAACTGACAGGGGTAAACAAGACAGGCAACATACATACACACGTAACATTGAGGGGTGTTTGTGTACTATTTGTTGCTGTGGAATAGCAGTACGTATTACATATTCTGAGTGTGTGTGTCTCTCGCCTTAGTTATCTAGCACGCAATGTGCATGCACTGTACTATACTGTCATCTTTGGCCTGTCTGGCTGTACAATATTTTTCCACATTATCTCATAAATGGCACAATTTTGGAAAAAATGTACTTAACATAAAATGTATGTTTTGATTTATGCTACAACTTCTGTCTGAAACATTTCTCATTCAAAGAAGAATTCGTTGAGACATTATCTTAAACGCATGTAGGTTTTCATGCCAAGCACCTGTTATCCTTGTCAGATATTAATGAAATTTTAACAGATTTTTAAAAATACTCAAACACCAAATTTCATGAAAATCTGCCCAGTAGGAGCCCAGTTGTTCCACGTGGACAGACAGACAAACAAGACAAAGCCAACAGTCCCTTTTCACAACTTCACAAACACACCTAAAAATTACTTCTGAAGGGTTCTGACTGTGGTATATAACAAACAGGATTAGTTTCTAGACTTCATCTGTCATCTGATATCCACAACAAAAACACAGCAGACCTTCAAAGGTGACTAAGCATAGCTCTTTATTTTGGACCTGAGTACATGCATCACCATCCTTTCACTCGAGTATGGAAACAGAGTCCATATCTGAAAAGTTGTGTTCCTTTTGGATACAACACAATGAATGAATTAAAGAAACAAAGCCATCACAAAAATGAAAACTCTTAACGTGGAATAAACCTATGTTCACAATGCATACTTTGAAATGTCTGGAAATGTCATTGCCTTTGATCTTTACAGACTGCAAAGAAAATCTTATGCTGCAAGGAAGGCTTACCATACTTCACAGATTTATTGTTTGTTTGTAAAAAAAAGAAAAAGGTAAAGCTGTCCCTTTACATGCCATGTGGGCACATGGGGGACAGCAGAGGTACAGCTCCATTCATTCTTAACCTTGACACTAGACAAAGGCATATGTTTACAATATGTTAAATGATGGGCATATAAAAACTTTTCAGGTAAAGGTTTCAAATGCTCATACACTACATACTTTATGGCACAAATCAATGTTTGTACCATGAGTGACTTTAAGTTACAATCATAAAGTGTGACTTCAGCTTCAAGCAAACTGCAGTCTGATCACCTGAGGTACAGATCAATACCTTTAAGCAGGGAAGAGATTGGAGTATGAACTTTTGTACAATACACATTACTTTGCAGATAACAATTTCCTATATCAACAGCAGCAAGTCAAAAACACACACATATTTTATGTGCAGGAATGTGTTTGTGCATAATGAAACATTACATAATCAGCTCAGGGACAATGAGAACAATAATTAACATGTTCTGGATAAATGGATGAATTTAAAATACTACAACTCACTGCCAGCATCCTCCTCACTACAAAATTTTTCTGGAATGTGGTACCATTTAGTTCAGTGGGCACATCTAAACAACATAGCATCACATACCACAAGTCAGTGACTTTCATTCAACCATGGTTAAGTATGTAAAAAGAAGGTATAAAAACTCAAAGATCAAAAGTCTACAGAAAGAATGTTATCACCTAAAAGCATACCTGTGTTTCTTCAATTATTTCATCTACACATTTTCAGCTGCATGTTACACAGAACTGAACAAGAGAAAGACTGTGTTTAACACATTCAAAATTATTTGGAAGGTGACAGTTGTGGTCTATTTTAAGATTCTGACTTTTCTGAAGGAAATGAGACAAACAAAATGTCTCGGCATAAAGAAAATTATTTGCAAGAATCAATATGCAGAAAGTTGCATACGGACAACCCACAGACACTGTGCGCCATCGTACAGAATCTAATCACCCAGTACCCCACATTTTGCACCTCTGCGTATATCACTGTGGTGTGACATCACTCCTTATGGCAGTCCACATTGTTACTTATCTACCATTCTACCATTATCAATTATCAATGTCATTCAGCTGTGAATAAACTTCCACTCATCGGAGGGCAGAATTTGTACATCTATATTACAAACTTCATTACACAGTTCATTTTAACAGAACATACCTTATCTGAATTGGCAAGAATGAGGTTTTGTGTATCTGCATCTGGGCTAAGGGGATGATGTGTGACAGTGATGGGGGTGGCATTCTCTCCTGCTTCCTGTGCCACTTCTAAGGCAGACATCAACACTGGACCAACTCCTGACTTCAACATGTTACTCACTTCCACAGTTTCACTGTCACAACTGCCGTCTGTAGTGACACGGCTTGGCATTCCAGTCACACCACCGACTTCGGCCGGAGTACGGGGACTGCTGTCTTGATCGTTTGCATCCTAGAAGTTACAATGTAAAAGTGCGGGTGTCATAGAGACAGTCCAAGAGTTCACATGCCCTGCTTTCCAGTACAGTACAAGTAAGGGTGTCATCACATGCACTGCTTTCCAGGTTACTGAAATGTTGTGTGACAGCAGACTTTTAATAACCAAAACTGAATAGTTTACCTTCCCCTTTTCAACTTCCAACAGTCTAAGTAAGCTTTAACTATACTATTGAATATGCCATTACAAACAGTCCAAAACAATCAAGAAGGGCTAGAACCGAATGGCCTAATTTAGAAACTCCTTTAAACTGAAGACATCAATTTCTCTGGGAAAACATAAATACCTCAAAGAACAAAACAGACATTTTTCCAGAGGAGTGAACCAAAACCGAAAATAGGAAAAAAAAAAGTAATAATTACAACATGGAACATCAATAGTTTCATCAGTTTTTTGTGTCTAATAAATAATTTCATAATAATTCATGCACCTTATTGAATTTTTGTTGTTGTTTTATTTATTTTTATTTGATGTTAAGATTGAGGGAGATTAGCTCCTACAATACAATAAAATACAATACAATACAACACAATATTTAAATATTTAAGTATCTGGCGAAGAAACTGTGACACAGAATGATTTTCACTACAGAAAATAAAAGAGTAAATTCTAAAAATTCTTGACATATTTACATTAAAAAACTATTATAGTCTCTACTTTCCAAAACAATGAAGAGCACATTCTGGCTGTCACTTCATATGGGTGAGATGCAAGGGTTCTTAGAGTGAAGAACAGGAACAAGTACATGCTTGAAGACAAGTGCTCAGAAAAATGTGTGGATCTAAAAAGAATTAAGCATATAGCAGGCCCTACTCATTTGTAGGTTCATGCATCATGGTTTCATTTTTTCATGGTACAATTATTGTAGCAACCTTTGTGCACTGAACTGTACGTCCCTCACCCACTAATGGTTGCTTGCATGGTTACATAAAGCAATACAAAAGTTACTAAATCTGCCTGCCCATTTCACTCCATAGCTACCTACATACTGTGCACCACAGAACTCACTTCAATTGTACTTTTCAAAATTGTTACAATTAACTGCTGCTCTCGTGTCTTAATTACTAAGGTGTGTGTCCAGAAGTTTGTCAACTTGCTACCTAGGCCAGAAACAACAAGCAATAACACTTTCAGCCACTAGTTGCCACAGCATCTGTTTTCTGGGTCAGATTATTGAGTTTTGTAACCATAACTCTCTCTGCTGTTTCAAAATGAATGTTTATGGTAGGGCAGGGCATATTAAGTGCAACCTGTGACTTTTGAATGGCTGATTTGAAAGAACCATGCACTTCCATTAAGTGCTGCATGATACTACAGTAAACTGAATCAGACACTCATGAAATGAAAACTTGGTGTACTGTTATGATACTGGAACCAAACAGCAGTGCTCTCAGTTGAGAAGCCTGTCATCTCACATCCAAAGAAAGCGCGGTAAGCCAGGTTAAACATGATGAGAATGTTAATCTTTTTTGACTAAAGGGGCACTGTTCATTGGGAATCTGTTCCTTTGACCAAACTGTTAACCAGCATTACTTACTGGAGGTTTCATAAGTTCTGATGTAGCAATCTGGCAAGAACATCCAGAGCAATGGTGGAACCAGGATTGGTTGATTCATCATGACCATGCACAAGCACACACTGCTTTGCACTGCAGCAATTTTTGGCCACTATAAACATGGCTGAGGTTCCCCCACCATCCTTACTCACCTGATTTGCCCTTTGTTATTTCTTATTGTTTATGAGAATGGAACTGCAGCTATTAGCACACTGTTTCCAAGATGTCCCTAAAAGTTACAAACAATCACTGACTATCTTACATGCAATTCTGAAAAGTCAGTGCTTCCAGCAATGGCAGAAACAGTGAACCCACTGCATAAACTCACAAGGGAAATACTTACAAAAAATATAACTATCAGGGACAAAGGTAAGCATGTACTTTGTTAGCAGCCCAGTCTAAGAACTTTTGGATACACCCTTCTATATCTAGAAAATGTGACACACATATTGAGGAAGAGCCTAAGGATAAAAGGACAAGGAAAGGGCTGTTTCTGTTACAGAAAGTGGAGGTGGTGGATAAGTTCGACGGAGGAATGTGCACTGCTGTGGTTGGATGTCATTATGCCATAAACTGATTTCATCAAGAAGAATGATGACAAGGTCAGTTGAAGCAGAAACAGTAGGGCTGGTGCTGCAGTAAGTGAAAAAATTTATTGTGTATGTCATTATGACCCCTTCTTTGGAAAGTTGGAAAGGATGTTGAAAGGACCTAGTGAGTTCTGGTGATGAGGAGACACTGTAACGACTGTCAGTGGTGCTGTAATGAGGGAGGCCATACCAGTAAAGGCTGGTTTCAAAATGGTATCTGAAGTCCCAAGGTCTTGAATTGTCCTCCATAATGCTATTTTCAAGAAGTTTCCCAATTTCATAGCCACATATTTCATGTCTCGATCATCCAAGCCATCTACAACCTACTTATGTGAATACCCCAATAACACTAGATACACAATACAAATAATGAGTTAATAATAGCTATTGGAAGTATTCATTCCTCAACCAGCACATGGTTGCTTTTCTTTTCTACGTCACAACCCTTAATATTTTAAATAACGAATACCACTCATATTATTAAATTTGGGATTCTTGTGTCATTAAGAAAAATATATTGGAAATGGGGATTCAATTCATTTCCAAAAGCTCCTGCAACACTTGCATGTTGCTAAAACAGGTGTGGGTAACCTACACACTAGTAAACACAGTAAATATGATATTTTTTCTCGTGGTGGGGAGGAGGGGGGGGGGGAAGAGAGCAATGGCTGTTGGTTCATGATATGAGACATAAATACGCAACACAAGAGCAACATATAATAAATTCTCCACTTTCAGAATAACTTTTGGTATGTAAAAAAATATATCACTGTTCTTTTGTTGTCATTAACTGTACCTGACTATCAAGCTGACGGATAAGAAACTGACTCCATGGATCAGGAAGATGGCTCTGCTCTACGCTCTGACCAGGTGGGCGAGAGTTCATTTGAAGGAAGTAGCAGTTATTATCTCCGTATGTCTGTTTTATACCACTAAAAGCCTTTTCAGCTTTATCATTGTCTCCATCCATTGCATCATGCACTAAGACATAATATCGTAGAACACCTGGCCCAAACCATTTTGGAAGTTTTGCTGGTGCTATATTTTGCAGCTGCTGTAGTTGCAGACTCATATGTTGAAGAGTTTCTGATGGATTGTTTTCCACGGATGATACTACCAGAATACCTGAATACTTGTTAGGGAAAGATACATGTACAGTGACCTGTTTTAAAGTACACTTATGGATAAATTCTAAATCCTGAATTATCAAAGTCCATAACAACCTTTCACTAAATAATCATCCATTAAGCAAACTGATGCTTTCATAATTAGACCACTGTCTAAACTATTTGTTTCATGATGCTTAGATCACTTTAACCCCTTGTGTGGGCATCTACATTGTGGGCTGTTGAACATGTACAGGTTTTATAATTCCGCAACGCTATTCTTGGGAGCCACAATTTTCTCTGGAACTGAAGGACAGGAACACAAACTATACTGTGACAGTCAGCACAGACTAGTTAAATGATATGGAAAGGCCATCTCCCTGCCATCTGTGTATGACGAGTGAAAAACCTCCATTGTTAGCCAAAGTCATTGTGGACAAGACGTATTACTGCCACATATGGACCAGTTCAGCTGTCACCAGTCTCAAAATACACTTCCAAAACATGTGTTAAGATTTAATATTTCAGCTGAAACACTTTTCAATGAAAACAGACAGCCACAAGAACTCTCCCTATGCCTATGCATCATATAATGGGGACGTATGGAACAGTGAAAGGAAAAGCTCATGTAGTTTGTTACCTCAGTACTAGACGAAGGCAGGTGCTCAGCCTCACACTCAGGTCACATTACCCTAGCACAATGTGCCTCCAGTACCGTTACATAAGGGGCCAATTAGGCCCCATAGAAATGTCCAGTTGATAAAAGGAAAAATACATTTTCTGCATATTTAGTGTGATAACTGTATTGTTTAGTAGGTTTGTGAAGACAAAACTTATCATTTGCAGTGTGATGCTTATAGTGGTTTACTGTTAACACTTCAATTTGTTATTACTCCAACATGTTGCAGCTGTATGTGGCCAGCATCAGAAAGTTCATATTGTGCTTGCAGAGGAAATTACAATGGTTTTACATTGACCTGTATTGTAATTTTAAAATTACGCATCCCATTGTGTTGGACTATAAAATAAGGAATAAACAGAAACCAACAAACCCAACTTGTGTTGTTTTACGGTTATCTGTTTATTCCTTACTCTGTATTTTAAGTCATACATTATGTAATAAAGACTCACAGAAGATTATATCCTACTGTCAAAGTTCTATTTTATAACCGACCTGAATCGTAAATCACACTCAATGCTACACAAACCTCAGAGGTTCCATTCACCTTGAGTTGTTTAAAATACTTATTTATGTGCTTACTTACTCCAAGGTGCAGAGTCCTCCTTGAGAAGCTAACAGATCCTCAGCTAGTCAAGAAATTCCCCACATTTTATGGAACCCAAAAGTTTATTATCGCATTCACAAGAGCCTGCAACCTGTCCCTACCCTCAGCCAGATCAATCCAGTCCATGCCCCCCATTCCATTTCCTGCAGATCCATCTTAATATTATCCTCCCATCTATGCCTGGGTCTTCCAAGTGGTCTCTTCCCCTCAGGTTTCCCTACGAAACCCTGTATGCACCTCTCCTCTCCCCCATATGTGCTAATCCCCAATTACATTTTCTGCCACAGACATATAATAAAATTCTTCTAACATCCTCAAAATGTCTTAACAAATACACCCTTAATCTTGTTATTGCCAATGTACGGTCTTGATGATTTTATTGAAACATGATGTTTCAAAATGAGGAAGTGAATGTGATCTGGTTTCAAATCTCAATAATCATAGTACAAAAACCCCCAAGAGTAAAGAGAGGCTGACATTCTAAAAAGGTGAAAATTCATGATACGTGAAATATATACCTATTTTACCTATTATATTTTATTTTAATTATATATTCTATTTTTGTTCTACTTTGCTTTTGCATTTATTGTACTTCAGCAGTATTTACTGTACCAGCTAGCACACACTTATTTGACTTCAAGATGATCTGCTGTAAAGCAATGTTGATTAAAAATGGTGATCATAAGTTAACATATTTCTGTTATTACTAATGTAAGTTTTGTCGTAATAGCGTCCTGGTGTTCTTTTAGCATTGTAATTGTAACGAAAAAGATGTTGCTCTAACTGCTATATAATCGATAAACCTTCAATAAATACACCCTGGTCCAATAAATATGCAAGCAATCTTTTTCTCCTCTAACAAGACTCTTCTTCTTGTGTTTTCTTTTCTGAAAACAACTGCTGACATCACACCAGTTGACCACCCACACAAAAGCTGAATGAGAAAAAGTAGTCTACCATCACCACTTGCAACAGGAAACTGTGGCCAACAGCTGTTAACAAAGTCATTGTATTTCTTTCCATTCATGATGATCTAAAGACACTGCCCAGTTAGTATAACAAGCCAGATGAGAACATTTCATAGTTACACAGTCACATGAGACGGAGGAACTAACGGAGTCACACATCAAGAAACTAAATAATAAAAATCTTGAGGAGATCATCAATGAGTAGGACAATAACTTTATGGATCTCAACACAAAATCTACTCCCAACCTCACAGTCACAGCTGATAAATGAAACTGCAGTTAGTGTTGATAAACAAAGTGACAGAATGACAGCCTGTAAGGGTAAGAAGTCTGAAATTGAAGACAAAGATCGAGACTGCATCTAAACCTTACTTTGAAATTCAAAGGAAATTGGAGATAACAGCAAAACAAACAATCATCACCAGATTTTTTTCAGCCCAAATCCTCTGTCTCAGTCACAGCTAACCTATCCCAAACACCGGAGGATTCAGACTGACTTGTTTAACATACTTCATTATTTTGATATTGCATGCAGAGCTTGTACATGATATTTAATTCCCTAGGGCAGGTCACTAGTCTACTGGCAGGTAGTCCAGTGGTGAGGTTGCCACCTTTCAGCCTCTGGACACGTGTGTTAAAAATAATACTTAATTACAGACCAAATAATTGAAGACAACTTGGAAGGCATTTGAATGGACTATTAGATAAGGCCAAAACAGGTCTATTAAGGCCTAACTTGTGATGAATAATGATAATGATATTGAATATTCTATTGTCTGTCTCCTCTGATACATAATTAACCTTTTAAAGACGAAGCGCTGACTGCTTTATTTAAAGGCCCAGTCCATACCGCGCTGTAAACACTTTTCATCTCGGTTATAAAAACCAATCAGTTTATGCTGTGAGTGGCACAAGTTGCTGTTTGTTCTCAGATAAATACAAAACACATAAATACAGTGTGGGCAGAGCGTACAGGTGTTGAATGTTAAACTTGTTGGTGCATCATGTAACCAGCAGGCTTTAAAAGGTTAATTATTACATACTAATTTCAGACTAGGTTTACATAATTTACCTTTTCACTCCCTATATTTTGCCAATCCATGAACCCTAACCACACTTTTCCTACTGAAATCTAGTTCCCACATTCATGAATTCTATATTTACAAGAGCATACTGGATCGCATCTCTAGCAAATGTTGTGGGTTTACTGTACTTATGGTGCAAAGTTCTCAAGATATACTGTTGACACTGTTTAATGAGATGGCGTGGTCAGTCAAACTGTATGCAAATAAGACGAAACAGATATATATTGGATACTGATTTCCCTGGTGATGGCCATATAAAGCTAAAACATGCTGCTGCATTAACAACCTAGTCATGTCTTATGATGTTCTCCAATAAAATGTAATTATACGAGGTATGCAGAATACGTTGATTCACTTTACACTGGTGTTTGTTACATGTTTTATAAACTCTTGAATGAAATGCAACTAATCCTAATCCTATATAACTTAATGTGATGCTTACCCTTAAAATGCATAGCATGCCCTTTTCATTTTGCAAACAGGTTTAAGAATGTGATATATTTAATGGGAAGGAAATATGCATAGACTGTATTTATAATGCAACATTAAAATCATGATAGTTTAACTCTGATTCTAAAAAAGAACAGGAAATCAAAGATGTGAAGATTTTATATCCTGAGGAAGGTGAAGAGAGATCAATGTATATGCATGCAAATGTATTGGTGCAAAAAAGTGGAGCTCTGTAAAATCCCAATGTTACATAGGTTCAGAGACATGTAAATATAAACAATGATTCCTTTACCAGGAAAGAACTACTGCACGAGAGAGACCTATCTGCATTTGTTACACAACATAAACAAAGCAAACTGTAAATTAACTGATCTTACTCCTGTAACATACAGAATATATATTTTACCTGACAAATATTGTATGTCACTTTCTGACCCTATTCCAACATGGGAGTGGGCAGGCCACTTAGCAGCTACAGCTTATATAAAAAGTAAGCTGACAAAAGTGACAAATAACACTAGTCAGATGCTACAATATCCCTGTATTACATCAATTCTAATCAACAGCATTCATATGCAAAACAGTGTACAACTGAATAATTACTTGTACTTAAATAAAACTGTAACAAAGGATACAAGCAATATAATGTTTTGTGAATTCATGATCTGAAGGAAACTGAACCTGAAGAAATGTTTCTCTCCACGCTTCAAACCAAGGAACTGATGCTGGGATATCAACAGTCTGTCCACCTGACACATCATAAAAAAGCAGCACATTTTATACAAACATACAGCACTATACACTGGGCAGTTTAGAACATAACTAATTAGCACTGTAAATGTGACAAACCGATTTGCAGGCTGGTATTTCTTTCACTTGCTGACAAGCTAACAGATTCATTTAGGAACTTCCTGGCAAGCGTTGGTTGTGGTGGTCGAGCATTAACATCCATCATCGTAACACGCAAATTCCTAACAGCCACCGACGTTCCAGATGGTTCACGAAAATGAGCTATAACAATACCACTATACATAATAGATGTAAACAATGGCTAACATTAAGGTTAGGTTTACAGTTACTTTTGTCACAAACCTTCTGTGTTAAGTTTGCAAAATGGTTGTAACATTTCAACGAATGAAAGGTTGTTCTTCTTACACGCCTGATCAACCAGCTGGCTGCACATAACAGCCACCATGGGTGAAAATGCATTTTGTATAAATTCGTGGGGTGTCAACTTGCACTGAGCCATAACGCTACAGACTTTTTCTAGAACCTATGATACATACAAGAATGGAAACGTACTAATTCACAAAAATAAGCAATATATACGACCGTTTAATAAGAACATTTAGTTCCATTACTGTCAACAGCCATTAATATAATACCCATTCCCTTTTACGATCACCTATCATTGAACCACCACACTCTTGCCGCCATGTTTGCTATGCAGCTGTGTGTTGAATGGAATGAATTTCGAATTGTGCGTATCAAAGTCAAGATATGCTAAATACATTTATTTGTTAGCCGCGTTAATAATATGACGCCCTTTAACCCGCTGAGGTATGCAGTTGTCTACATTAATTTAAGTATGATACGTACATTCAAGTCACGTGAAATTTTGAAGTACGTTAGGTTATGTTAAATGTCACTAGTGCATGTAACACACGATGCATAGTTGTCTTCACACAAGCTGTAAGGGGAAACAATGAAACGTTTCTGTCGCCACACAAATTCCATAAAATCCAAAACTCAACAGCTTGTGATGAAATAACAAACAAAATTTAGCAAACTTGCACATCTGAAATTAGTCGCCCTCGAAGTTGCATTTACAGGCAAGTCATTTTGAACGCAGGTGTTTTACCTGATGGACTAAAAATCCCTTTAGTACAGGGCAGTAAAAAAAGGAGAAGAAGCTTGAATGACAAATTATAGGCCTTTTTAACTCAACCTTTTTTTTTTTTCAAAAAAAAGCTTTGAGATTTGTACGTTGTTCGTCCCGTTGTACATTTATAAACAATAACATTCCAGCACGACTAATATATATATATATATATATATATATATATATATATATATATATATATATATATATATATA
>Ga0268261_10002393_pt1 | contig 13419 bp, 10 predicted proteins | sample TergutNc150P1_FD_190353 | JGI IMG/M metagenome (GOLD analysis project Ga0268261, IMG submission 190353) | Nasutitermes corniger P1 segment gut microbial community from laboratory colony in Florida, USA - Nc150 P1 (SPAdes) (version 2) | ecosystem: Host-associated > Arthropoda: Insects >... | reverse complement strand
TCAATTGTGTATCTTTTATAATAAACACCAAATTAAATAAACTGAACCCATACAAATAAAGTGTTTGCATCTCAGTTGTCTTTTCTGATGCTCTTGTTAACCACTATTCACCTTAGCTCTAAAAAAAGGGGGGGGGGCCCTCACTAAGAAAAATTACATTGCTCATTAGTCATTAAAATGTCAATATCTGGAGATATATGAGAAGCTGCAACACAAAGGCAATTCTCCAGTACTGTACAGACTGGCTCTGATGCCCAACCAGCCTCCTTTTCAGTGGGTACCAGGGTTCTATCCTGGGGGTAAAGTAGATGGACCATGAATTTGACCTCTCACCTCCACCCAGCACTAAGGTCAAGAATGACAGGAGCTATACCTCTACTCCCCCTATACACCTTCTGGCATGGACAAGGACAGCTTTACTTTTACTTAACTTTCGGCATGCCAAACCTCACAAGCAAATTTTGTGCCAGAGTTAATATTTTCCTTTCAGCTAGCAACACTCAAAACATTCATCATAAAACATTACATTACCTGATGAAGTCTGTCCATAAGCAAATATGGTGCCATTGAAGCCACTTACAGAAGAGTCAATTATGGGTCGTGCGACGGTGTTAAATACTTCATGATTATTAGTTTTGGGGTCAAAAACATGATCTGAAAATATAACAAGGCTTAAAAAAAAACAAGTCCTGGTAAGTAGCTGCAACATTAGCATTCTGTTCAGTGTCCTATCTATGCCATGACCATATGTGCCAACAAACAGCAGGAATATGGAAGAATCTAAACTTCACAATGAAACTTCCTTTAAAGGTAAAATCTACACACATAAAGCTGCTTAAATGTAAAATACAATCAATCACAACATATCTATTGTAAGTAACAAGATGACCCCTTTACAATTAAGGCCACTTATTTATGTAAGTGCACTTTCCATCAATAACTGCAATTAAGTAGTCTCATTTCAAATCAGCAGAATTCAATCACAGTAATACAAATTCCTTAAGCACAAAGGTTTTAGCCCTACCTACAATCAGTAATTGACACTACCTTCATTTCCTGCAAGGATCTCGTAATTGTCAAACCTAACTGAAAAGAAACTGTACCTCTTTCACGCTTATGTCAAAAGTATGACTTTAATACACTTGGTACCTTAAACTATTAAGTGGTTAAAATGTTAACTACATTAAAATTTAGTAGATTCACTATGTAAGCAGGTTGAAAATTCGCAGAAAGTACAATCTTAATTTAGTAAAACAAAAAATTGATATTAAAAAAAAAAAGTTGCCCTTTTGCCCTTGAAATTAAATAAATAACGACTGCTTCCATACATTCCTCACAATGAAGTAAAACATAATGCCAAAAAACAGGAAATGTACAGCAGTTGAGAAAAAAAAAAACATACTCCATTAAGTATATTGCATGTAACGGCCAAATAAAACAAAAACATCAGCTCAGAGCAAAATTTTGCTGAAGAATTAGGTACAGTCTCTATTATGTGCTGCACTGAGAAACCTACAACAGGCTTCTATATTCATCAACAGCGTGACAGTGATACTTTATGAAATTGATAATGACAATAGAACATATAACAGTGGGCTACTAAATTCAGCACACTTGTTTAATTCAAAGAAATATACAATCTACATTTATAAGAAAACATTTTTAAACTGCAAAGCATATGTATTATCTTCAACATATTACCTGCCTGCGGCAACAAACACAGACTGGATGCACAGATTTTTCTGTTACGTGATATTGTGCAGTTTTATTAACATTTTTCAATATATTCTACTCTTGGGTAAGACCACACAAGAATAACAGACTTTGTATAAAGACAAACATGCATTTCAACATAAGTCTTAAATGAAACCTGCCAAATATTGGCTGAAACAAAGCTTTGGGCAGATTTCTGCCAATACTCTCTCTCTCTGCTTTCACATGATTCTGGAGTTAATTAAATAGAATAGACCGTAACTTCATATTTCATGTTGTACATACATTTCCTAAGTAGTATTAAATAATCAAAAAATACAAAAGAAATGGAAACACTAATCCATAATAAATTTTTAATTCAATTATAGTGACTCATTCAGTACAGTGACTTCTACAAACAGTGCTTCCAGAAAGAAACTCAAGTATTATGGGCTGGCAAGAGTTGACTGTTAAGGTTTTTTCACTGAGGAATTTACTGGAAGCACTTGAAGCCACCAAACTTTCATGGAGCAATCAACATTTTTAATGGACTAGCAACCGGTTTTAAAGTGGAAGGTGATGTTTAGGTCTTGGGTACATTAGTGGTAACTTGCTTAGCACATGACTAACTTGACTCCTGTCTAAATATGTACTTGCTGCTGCTATTAATGTAAGTCCAATAAATACAAGATGTATAAAACACTAGTGTGTATCAATACTAAAAATTGCATCTGGTACATATTCAAAAATAGTAGCAAGTTAAATATATACAATTTGTACATTACAAAACTGAGAATTACTTTATTCACAAAAGTGTGCTCAAATTGTCATAATTCATATGCATACATACAGTCGCAATACAATATTATATTTGCATTTTAACATCTATTGCATTTCTGCAGTCCTATTGTTTGAATGCAGCCCCATTCAGTTAAGTCTATGATGCTTATGTTTAAGTCAACACACTGACTTCTTTTCTAGTCTATTCTATTCTAGTAACAGACACATTCTTCACTTTTCGATTTGGAACAGGTTTGAATGACTGTGAGTACATAACGTAAATTTCTGCATTACTTTCTCACACACCCAGCCAACTGCCATATGTTAGAGTGCTATCAATGACAACCATGTTTCCTAAATATTTACCACCACTGCAAAATGACATACCCTCGGTAAGTATATAATATTACGCAAGGACTTTTGGCATTATTTCGAACACCAGCCACCCTTTTCTATATATGGGTTACTCTAATGGTGTCAGATGTACTTCACCAAAAGATTTTAGTACAAGAAAAGTGCTAGATATGCAACATGTGCTATTAAGATAATAAACAACTTACCAAATGAGTAAGATTCTCTGTATTTTCCAATAGTATCTTTCTGGAAGATGGCATTATTTTTCACTTCCCACTGGGAAACCAGACCTTCACATTCTTCTCTATCTATTAAACGGCGAACCTTTATGGCCACCTTTATTTTGTCCGACATGTCGAAAATTAAAACACAGCTAGAAGTAAAATATATCGTTTGCAAGTCACTTTTTGGATTAAGGACTTGATTTACGCATGCATTATCACAAGCGTCGGAACGTTATAAGAGAATAAAAGCCTACAACATCATGAAACTTCGACTTCAATGCACACAAGACTTACAAACCGTTGCAACATTTCAAATGCCAGGCACTTTGTCTTCATTGGATGAAAAATACCAATGATTACCATGTACACCACAGATGAAGATCTGGGGTCTTATGGGACCAACTCTACCACCAAGAAGATAAGCACAGATCATCTAGTAACGGAATGCCTGTGAGCAGTGATTAGTGGCTTGAGGGAACATACGCGTCGCACAGTGGTAATGCCACCATACTTGGAAAAAGAGAGAAAGAGATTGTTTGACATGTAGTTGATGCTTCTCCCGTCCCCGGAGAGGGGCTCAAAGTCAAAAAACGTGTAACAATATTCCCCTAGTAAGTTTGTCGAGGAACGCGTGGTGTGCGCAGGGCTTCAACCACGAAAAGATCCAGGGAACTTCCATACTTTGATTAATACCATGGATTAGCGGTTCCAGCGCCAATAACGGACATTTGGAAATATTGCGTTTCCGACGACAGCGCCAAAATGCCAATCTGCGGGAAGAGTGTCACAGAATGTCACGTGGGCTTGTAGGCACGTCCGAATTTTAGTAATCCGTGTCATTGGAGTTTATGGTAAATCATGGATCAGAGTTGTGACCCAATTGATATGTGATTGTGACATAGGGTAGAGATAGTCGATTGTTGTCATAGTGATGTGGTGTTTGTTCCAGCGCGCAAGTTTAAGACTGCATTATTAAATAAAAAGAAGTTTTATTCAATACCGTCACGATGACACAAAAAACTACGGCTAGTTATGATGTTATACTGAAAGTTGGAGACGCCAATTTTCCATGTCATCGAAGAATTCTGGCAGAATATAGCCCTTATTTTGAGGCTATGTTTGGAAACAACTTCATTGAAAAGGACAAAACTACAATTGAAATTCAGGCTCGTAGATTGACATTCATTGTTTATCATGTATTGTGTAATGTCTTCATGAACTATTTTATGTTAGAATGATTTCCTGAGTATGTATAAAATTGTTACATCATTTCACGTAATTCGCGCATTTAGAGTCTTCGCCACTACTCTGTTGCAGAACGGAGTTTTGTTTGTGTTTGGCCAGTGAAGATGTTTTTCCATGTGTGCATGTGTGTTGGCGTGAATGTGTTAAGATTGCTAAATCGAAGTCGAAACGTGGCCAAATAACCCGACGTCTGATAGTCATTATTTGGAATGAAATGACAGTGTAAATCATAAATGATATCCGTCATGGAAGACTGTTCAGTTCAGTTTCTTGTGGTGGCTCTGTGTACAGTTAACATAAGGAAAGCATACAGTCGAAATATGGAATAGTTAAAAATTACATTTGAGAGTGTCTAGGTGAAGAAGATAATTACACAGTTGTTACAGTAATGATGCACCTTACTTTATACGTCAGGTTCCGTAATTGATATACAGATTGCTTATTTGAAATTACGATTGTTGAAGTATGAGGCAGCTAAAGTATTTTGTAGGGATCAAGTGTGATTGTATTGAAAGGAAGAACACATCAGCATTTGAAGTATGAAAATTTGTGTTGCATTTGTACCGCTAATTTTCACTTAATGATAATTCGATGTCCTGTAGAAACCAGCAATTGTTCTTTGGCAAAGGAATTCTGTTGCAGAACAGAAATAAAGTGTGCTGGAGAAACATAAAATCATTATGAATAGGAGCAGATTTAACTTGAACTGCATTTTATGGTCCGACACAGAGAATTTCAGTGTGTTTCTGGAGTTACTGCTGGGAAAAATAAAAAAAATGGCTTTCCCATTGCCGGAGAGACAAGAACAAATGAAGGATTTGTGATTTACTGCACTCCTGAAGATACTATAGCAATTTTAGAGCCAGTAATGGTTGGGCAGTAAGATTTACTTGTCATAAAATGTTACCTTTTTGTTGGAGAAACCTACACTAACACAAACACTTATCAAAGACTGCCTTTTAGAAAACTGTGGCATACCATTCTCACATGCTCATAAATGCTCTTAACTGCTTTTTCAAACATTTAAAAAAAAAATAATGCAAACAAGGCTGTTGGACATTCACATAATAATAATAATAATAATATATTAAGCAAGGAACAATATGGATTTTGGATGAAATTAACAAAAACAATGCTACTTATTAACTAATGAGTGATATCTTAAATACCTTGAATAATAAATTAATAGTGGTGGGTATCTTTTATGATCTCAAAGAAGCCTTGCTGGCAATGGGAAGCAAGTTCATGATGTAATGGTAACTCTTCACTACAACAGTCATACTCTTAATACCCTGACTCTATTGAGATTGTAATTCCAGAATATTAAGCATTAAACACTAAGTGGCATGAAAACCCAGCTGATGTGACTGTCATTATTTTCCAGCACACTGAAATCTGTGACAGGAGGTGTCATCTTACATTTGAGTTAATACAGTATTTAAATATTGTCACAAAATGAAATGTTATTTATGTTAGTTCCAGTAACCTTTCTGCACAGTTTTGCTGTAGTAGTGGCTCTAGATCTTTGTTTATATGAAGTGTATATATTGCAGGGTGTGGATGCGGATGCAATGGAAATTCTTCTTCAGGCAATTACCAGAAAAGAGGTAGATATCTTGAAGTCAAATGATATCCTGTCAGTACTTCAGGCTTCAAGTATGCTTCAGTTTGAATCCATTCAGAAGATTTGTGTTGAAATGATTGTTCATCAGTGCCTTAGTGTATCAACCTGTCTCCAGACAATGGTTATTGCAGATGAATTAGATCTGATCACTTTGCATCATAAGGCTCAAGCACTGGCATTGTGGGAATTTTCTCAAGCAAAAGAAACTGATGCATTTCTTGAAATTCCAGTTAATTACATAGAGAAATATCTTGGAAATGATGGACTTAATATTACACAGGGAGAATTTGAAGTGTTTGAAGCTGGTCTTTCTTGGTTGCAAGATAAACCAGAAGAAAGAAAAGAATATGTTCTCAGGATTTTAGAATGTATTCGGTTTGCTGATATTCCTCTGTCAGATATTAAAACTATGCTTTTATACCCAGTTATTAGTGAGGATGCAAAATATATACAGATTGTGCAGTGTGTCATGTGTATAAAGGAAGGAAAAAACCCTGAAGAAGTATTCTTGATTGTTGACTCTGATATCCAGACTCAATCCACAGCCATTTCCCTAGAAGCAGATGGAGAGATGTTACTGGATGAGGAAGAGAAGTATGTGTCAGAACAAAATAAATTCAAACAGTGCAGGTGTGTCTCTAAGAAATCTAAGGTTCATGTGTATGATGAAACAGTTAAGGCCTTAAACAACTGTTGCCGTTGCTGTACTTCTGTGGAAGACCCTGTAACACCTGTAGAGGATGGTGATTTCGAAGTTATAACCAGTGATCCATCAGGCAGTGATATCCATGGAAGAGATCATATTCAGTTCAGTGCTGCAACTGTTGTATTTGCAAAACAATTACTGTCAAGACCATCACGTGCACTTCCACTGTTTCCATGTGTAGTTGGTCATAGAAGAGAACAACGTTTCCGACGAAGAGATTCAAATGATAATAATGGTGGAAAAGTTACAGCTGGTGCTGGTAAACCATACCTTATCTACTTCCAAGAAGGGAAAGCACAACACCCAGTACCATTCCTTCATTTGTCAAAGGCCAATGAGGGACCTGTTGAACCAACAGGTTACAAGGTTATTTGCACAGGTATATACCTGCATGAAACACTGTGGTAAAGAGTGGAAGAATTCTTTAGATGAAGGTTATATTTATTCTTTTATTCTTCTCTTGCATGCAGTACAGTACTATGCAAAAAAAATTATGATTTGCTACTGCCAACTTTACTCTTGTAGTGCCCCCTTCACATACCATCCTGTCTGTGTCATTCTCATGGTATATTCAGTTTTCATCACTGATCATACAAGAACTCGTCTTAAATATGGTCCTTTGTAGCACCTTCGGTATGAAATAAGCCTGCCTCTGTAAGGATCATACAACGTAAACTACCCAAGAGCAAGTAGAAGCTACTTTTTGGGATGTACTGTGATAATCATTCATTCATGCCAGTTGTGTTACAGAAGTTGTTGAAAGTTATTCTTAGAACTGATGAATCTGACATCAGTGTTCTATCAAAGAGTTGGGGAGGGGTAGTTATGAAAAACTTTAAAGATTTGCTGGGTGAAAATATTGGCAGTGTTATGTGATGCAGCAGGTGTAGGTGTTTTGAAAATTGCAGACAACTGGGACAGGACCTCTAACTAAATGGTAATGGACTACCAAGCACAGAAAGTGTATAAGGGGGAGAAGAACCACATATAATAACAAAGAAATGTCTTTGAAGTGTGTTTTTGTTATATAGAACCAAGAACCTCTCACATAAAAAGAATCTGTATAATGTACTCCCCACCTTACTTACTTACTTACTTACTCACTTCGTGGAACATACTCCTTCTTGAGAAGCTAACCGGTAATCAGCTAGTCAGGAAATTCCCCACATTTTATGGAACCCGTAAGTTCATTATCACATTTACAAGAGCCCACCACCTGTTCCTATCCTGATCCAGATAAATCCAATCCATGCCTCTCCATGCCACTACCTGAAGATTCATATTAACATTATCTTCCCATCTATACCTGGGTCTCCCAAGTGGTCTCTTTCCCTCAGGTTGCCCCCACCAAACCTGCTCACCTCTCCTGTCCCCCATATATGCTACATGCCCTGCCCATCTCATTCTTCTCAATTTGATCACCTGAGCAGTATTTGGTGAGGAGTACAGATCAGTAAGCTTCTCATAATGTAGTTTTCTTCACTCCTCTGTTACCTTTTCCATCATAGGCCCAAATATTGTCCTCAGCGCCCTGTTCTCCAACACCCTCATCCTACGTTCCTCCCTCAGTGTAAGCGACCAAGTTTCACACCCATACAAAACAACAGGCAAAATTATAGTTATGTATACCTTAATGTTTGTATTTTTAGATAGCAAACTTGAGAACAAAAGATTCTGCACTGAATGGTAGCAAGCATTCCCTGACTTCACTCGATTTCTTCCTGATTAGAACTTGGGTTTGTTAGAGTTGTTCTATTGTCAGTCTTTATATTGTGATTTCGTCCTGCATTCTGATCTTGAGACATGGCCATGTACTTAGTTTTATCAGCATTTACTTCCAGTCCAGTCTCCTTACCAGCAACTACTAGAGTGATTGTGTTCTTCTTTACAGTATGCACACTTCCCCCAAAATATTAACATCATCAGCATAAACCAAAAGCTAATATTTAATTCCAAGCCATCCTGGTTTACCTGAACCCTTCTAATGGCATACTCTAAAGCAGAGTTGATAAGCAGTGGCGATAAAGCATCTTGTTTCAAATGATTCGTAATTGGAAACATGTCAGAAAATGCTGGCGTACCTGGACTCTGCTATAGTTTTCATTCAGACATTTTTATTATCCATACCAGTTTCATGTGGATAACAAACTCAATGAGAATATTATGCAACACCTCCCTCTTAACTGAATTGTAGGCTTTCTTTAAGTATATAAATAGCTGGTGCACTGCTTCATGTATTCCCTTTTTTCTCAAGTATTTGACAAATGCAGAAATATATGATCAGTAGATGACCTGTTACATGGAAGTCCACACTGATGATCTCCAATAATTTCCCCTCTATATGGAGTTAACTTTGGCAGCAGGATGATGGATAAAATTTTGTATGTAGCTGACTAAAGTGATATGCCTCTATAATTATTACAATCTGTTGTTTCACCCTTCCTATATACAAGTACAATGAGGTTGGGAGCACAGTCATGTTCTCCCCATCTCCTCCCTTAAATGTTAACAAATGGTGAGAAAAAGAGAGGACAGTACAAGACTAAATTTTGATTACAGAATGATTCTCTGAAGGTTTGTGATAGTGATTGATTTGGTATACAAATGTTGTGTTGAACATTGCCCGTTGTTGTAGCACGTATGATATGAGCACAGTGTTTCAGTTGTCTTTAGATAATTTTTTGTATACTGACAGATTTATTACTGTTGTTTTGATATTAGTCAGGGCTGATTTCTTTCACACACACTGAAAATAAAATAAGACTACATTATGATTTGCAAGCATGTCTCAAAATAAATTTAAATTAAGTAACATTTAATTTCTGTTTTAGAAGTATTGCTTGATTAATTTATATATTTTACAGGACAAGATCTGTACATGATTGGTGGTGAATATTTGCTAGGTTATGGCAACTGGCAGCAATCTATTTGGAAATATGACGTAATCAGAGAGATGTGGAATTTTGAAACAAGGTACTGTATACATATTTAGAGAATAGTGGCACATTACCTTGTTTGTGTGATCCTTATTAGAACATAAGTAAGACTAAGTCACTGCCATTAGACCTCATAGTGAGCCATTTCCATTGTGGGTGTTACACAGTGATAGTATTGGAAAAAACTTTATTTAGTTATATCAGTAGATATTTAAAAAATTGGGGCAAGAAAACATGATTGGTTATGTCAGCAAAAATAAAGTATCAAATACATCTTCATGTTGTAGGTATATATTGTAGTGAAATCTCTGGGAAAGTGGCCACTTTAAAGACTGAGAAGGACAAGATATTAGACTGGTGTTTGGGAAATATACATTGATGGGAGGTGGATTGATATTGGCGTATGATATTTATCAGTGATGGGAGGTGAGATCTGACAAGTAGGCTTCTGAAGTCACCAGATTTGACACTCGCCTGGTGTGATGTGCCAGAGAAATATTTATTTCCAGTGTTAAGGCAATAAATTTAGAAGATTTCAGGAAAATGGGGTACTGTCTCATTACAAGAACAGTGTGATGCACTCAGCAACAGGTTTTGTGAGCAATGAACTGAGAGTTGAAACCTGCTCGCTTGGTCTTCAGGAACATCAAATTTGGTGCCTTATGACTTTCTTGTGGGGTTATGCCAAAATGTACGGGGTTAACGGCCATCTTACAAAGTTGGCTGTTGAAACAGTAACTTGTGGGATGCCAAGGCATGTGTGTCTTAAAATTATTCACTGTCTAGTTGTCATACCACGAGAGGACTGCACATGAAGATACGCTGACAAACATTGAGCTTTCCCGCTTTTCAGCTTTTGTAAACTTGTATATTTGTTATGAAAAGACAGTCTGTGAAAATACTGGAATGACTTTTGAACACACTGCATTACCAGATAATTAGTTGCGTGTAATTCAATCAACCATTTTTGGATATGGAATATTTTATCTCCACTAAGTTTTACCTGTGTTTATGTTAACAAAAGTATGTTGATCTTTGCTCCACTAACTGCTTGGAAGAGTCATTAAATACTGATTATTAAAGAAATTCCCTGTCCAGACATTCTTCTCAGAAAATACCTTCATAACCTCCATTCATCCTGCAGTGTGAAAGAACACGGGTTTCACACACAAAATAGTATGTATAGGTACTCTTCAGTAACACAGTAATTGTTCCTTTGGAGAACACACATTTCCCAAGTTATCCTGCTCTTGGTTTCATCGTTATTTATTTTTGTTCCTAAATACTTGAACTGAAACATAGTCTTAAAGGATGATTTAGCATTTATTTCATGATGCTGTATTAAGGCATAAGATGTAACATTATACTTAATGCTGCTTGGCCATTAAATAACAAGACTGCATGCAGCTTCTGATCTTGACTGTTGATTACCAAACTATTACTGAAATTTTCTTCAGTTGCCTGCCAGCTTAATGTAGTGTCAAATTATAATATTTTATATGAGGTGTTTCAAGCAGATGACAGAGTGCCATAAAGCACACTCACAAAATGATTTCAGGGAATGCTTCCAGGCATGAAAGCTTGGGTAGAGCAGTGTTTAGCTTCTGATTAAAATTACTCTTAGATGTAACAGTTTAATAAATAAATGCTCTTTTGAAACTAGCCTCATTATTTAACAGTCTTTCCCTGTGGTTTCTCCACAGAAATTGTCTTTGAGGAAAAGTACCTTCCACATTCTTAGTACACAGGAAGCTTTCATTTTATCTGTGTGGTGTTGCAGCATATCTTCTCCACGGAGACATCATTCGGTCTGCTACCTAGGTGGCTACATTTATATAATTGGTGGCTTTGGTCGGCACCGTGTTATAATGGATGCTGTTGAGAAGTACCATATAGGGTCAAGTAAGTTCTAATTTTCTATAGAAAGAATTACACTGAAATGCCCATTTAAGGTTTCTATGGGGACCAATGGATGGGCTGGGATAACATAGTTGGTATAGAGACTCGCTACCGCCTGGACAGTCTGGGAATCCTGGTGGGGCAAGATCTTAGGCACCTTTCCAGATCAGCTGTGTGGTCCACCTAGCCTCCTATACGGTGGGTGCAAGGAAGCGCCCAGGGCATGGCATTAACTACCAACCCCCATCTATTGCTGAGACTAAAGAGGGTACCGGGTCATTCCTGGGGGTAAAATGGTTGAGGTGTGGCATTAACCATCCACCCCCCACTTAGTGCCAAGATTAACCTTTAAGAACCGTGCGTCCTATATAGGACGGGCGTACCGCTACCCTCCAGATGTTTCCTTTTTTATTTTTATTTTTTTTTTCAACAAGTGTAAGTACGGAGTATTTTAAACATGCTGCACACTCTCCGTTTTTCTCTTCAAAATGCCATTTATTTCGTAATGCTACCTTTTTGGTTCCTGTGTTATTCGCATTTTATATACAGGTGTGCTAAAATTTAAATGTAAAATTCGGGTGCTGAAAGGTTAAAAACAGAGTAAAGCTATACCTCTCCTTCCCCTCTGTGTCTTCATGGCAGGTCAAAGGGTGAACTTCACCTCTGAGGAGCAGTGAATTGTAACACTAAACTGAGGAATATGTTGAACTTGGGATCACTGAAACTGAATGTTTTTAAAGAGGGGAAAACAATTAAATTGAGGAACATTAAATGGAAGTCACCGATGAGACTCATATGCAGTATGCAGTTGTGCATCCAAGAACTATAAGCAACATGATATGAAGAAAGAATGAAAAAGTGTTATGTGAGGCACCTCATTTTAAATCAATATGCGTAATGTAAGGTTTGATCCTCTGTTTATATAAAATGACTGTACTTTTATTTTCTTCTGCAGCAGTTGATCTAGTCAAACAAGTATTTGTACATATTTTCCAGTAGTAGGTCTTAATTGTTCCCCATTTGTAACACAAATGCCCCTTCTTTGATAAATCTGAAGAAACATGTACAGAACAGAAATGTATGGAAACAAAATTCAGACACACTGTTTTCAGTGTTTGTCTTAGAAGGCTTTGTGGTAGTTTCTGTGCTGTATTTTTAGGACCAGAGAAATTTTCCATTGAAGGCAGATTTTTATTTTAAAGAGGTTGACATGAACTGAATACAATGGTTATATTAACTCCTTACAAAAGTTGTTGGGCATTCCCTGCTTTGATAAATATTGATGTAATAAGAGCACACTTGCATAAGGGAGCATATGTTAGCATAAAATTTTGTCAATTCAAAACTAATTTTAAAGTGCAAGTTGCTTGACTTCACCGCATACAAGTCTTTCATCTGTTGGGAATTTAGAATCCGTACTTCACCTGCAGGTCAGCCTATCTTGTTTCATAGTAGTTTCAAAGTGCTGACCTCCAGCTCCTAAGCAGAGTTTGGTCATGAACCAGCTACTGTGCCCACAGGAACAGATCCCAGTACAAAGCAGATAACAGGTCACACAGGCACCAGAACCAGCCTGGAAGTGGTGATAAAGAGGGAATTCACTCTCCTGCTTCCAGGAATTGCAACCTAATGATCCAGACTATAACCACACTGACATAGCTAAATGACTGAAGATATAAACACATCAGTGTATTAACCCTTTAAATCCCGAATTAACCCTTATCCTGCTAATGTGCAGAATATGGTGAGCTCCTAATAATGCCAACAGATGGCAGATGGGATTTAATTCGGCGTTTAAAGGGTTAAATCCCATCTGCTATTTGCTGGCATTATTAGGAGCTCACCATTTTCTCCACGTTAGCAGGATAAGGGTTAAATTATTAACCTTTAGGCTACTAATGTCATATATATATATATGGAGCACCCATTCTTGATGTTCCTAGATCACACACAACGACG
>Ga0268261_10002392_pt1 | contig 13420 bp, 14 predicted proteins | sample TergutNc150P1_FD_190353 | JGI IMG/M metagenome (GOLD analysis project Ga0268261, IMG submission 190353) | Nasutitermes corniger P1 segment gut microbial community from laboratory colony in Florida, USA - Nc150 P1 (SPAdes) (version 2) | ecosystem: Host-associated > Arthropoda: Insects >... | reverse complement strand
GTACGAAATATAGAGGATTTTAACCGTCCCCATCCCACGGCCTCAAGGCGCAATTCAGTTGCAGTATGCCTTGCCACAAGAATTATCTAAACTACAAATGCGCAACTCGCAACGCGCATACACTATTGAAATGGCTCACGCATCACCTTCAATCCCGCAACTATATCGCCTGTCCACCCGAATTTACACGCCATACCGCCTCGTTTAATTCCGGTCCATCACGTCTGTAATGACGAATTTTTATTTCTCCGCAGCTGTATAAAACGGCGCTAAACACCGACACACCCATCATTAAGCAGCGCCATGTCAGCAAGAATGCAGCAGCAGCAGCGTCTACGTCTGCCCCGACGGGCAGCGTCGCACCTCATAAATTTTTAAGAGGAAAGTAATGGTGAGCCCGATCCGTAGCGCGTCCGAGTGCCCGAACTCGACACGTGTCTGGAAGTCGTCACCACAGCGCTCGGCAATCCTAACAGAGCCCTGCTACGCCGTGTCTTTTTCGTCGCTAAGGACAAGTCAAAATACGTGTCACTGGGCTACGATCCTGCTCGTGGTTATCAGCCGCTTGCAGAATTTGGAGGCGCCAAAAAGCTGCCTCGGCTCCTCAACGTTCAACAGCTGGGAACTATTGCCGAAAATATCGCGGCCCTGTGCAACGCTCTGTCTACAAACGAGTATTATATCGAGAAGGACGAAGACTTTAGAATGAACACGACCAGCAGTTACAGGGTTGCCAGAGTGTATCTCTGCAAACAGTACATGACATTCACGTACAAGGAGTTGCGTAATCTGGCTTACATAATGTATATGGTTCAGAACCAGATGACTTTCTACATCGCCGCCATGACTGATGTAATTGCATATATAGATACAGCTCACAGCTCTGCTACATATGTGAAGCCCCCTCTACTGCTGACAAATCTATCAATTATTATCAACCATTCGAAGAATTCCAGTCTGTATTAACCGTCAAATCATGCTCTGTACTTATGTAAACACGATCTGTACTTGTTTCTGATGCAATAACGTACACCTACTTAAAACTGAACACGTATGCGCAGTCGTTATTTCATATTCCTACCACTAAAAGTCTCTACTTCCTAATCTAATCCCACTATAAGGAGGACAGTAAGCGCTCGTATAGACGACACTTCTAATGTGTACACCACCGCCATGGACGTCAACGATGTTCCCATCTCATCGGATGATTCGGATATCTCGTTCGAGACAGCCTCCTTCTCCGCTGCTGTCGGACAGCGGCGAAAATCCGACCACGAACCCAAGACCGTCCGCAGACATACCGCCGGATCCGACCCCTCCCCCCGAGAAGAAGCGACCCTACTACGACGGCCTCTCATTAGAGCTGGCACAACAACAAGCTATCCGACGTTGCCGGACCCCCGGCATCCCCAATATGTAACGTCAGCTAGCCGCACACACACCTACGCCAGAGGGTGGGAGAGCGAAGGAAAGCCTTCGGCAGAATGTATAGCGGCCGCGGGCTTTTTCTACGACGGTAGGTCTAATATTTAAAATTCAAACTTTCGAATTTCCCGCCATTACCTATTTCATTTACCCGAGATCCCGTATTTTAAACTTTCAAATTTCCCGCACATATTTAAATTCAAACTTTCGAATATCCCGCTTCTTTCATCACGGATAACTCTCTCTCTATAATATACTAGTGACATATTTCCTACAACAGATGGCGTACATGTACCTTCTATCTTTCCTCAACAGGTGGCCTTCCCTACACATTTTAGCGAACTTTTAAGTTATCGAAATTATTTCCCTTGCTAAATTGATTAATCTCTCTAATTCCAGGGTGGAGTGACGGTAGCGTTTGCTTTCACTGTGGCAGTGTACTATTTGATTGGAAACGAGATCACATACCTTTTATAGAACACGCCCGTTACGTCCCTTACTGCCCTTATATCAGATACGTCAAGAGCCACGCGTTAATTCGCGACCAAAATCCCGCATATCGTACCGAGAGGGATTAACTTTCACTTCAACAGATGGCGTTCCTATTCACTTCCCTAACCACGCACACGAACCTTTTTTCACACTGTCACTGACATGCAGAGTATTAATAATATCAACTGCTGATTACTCACCGTGGGTTGTCCGATCAGGAAACGGCAACACGGGCAACGAGCAGCGGCAAACGGCAGCGTCAATGGACAGTGACAACACCAGCAACGGGCAGCGTCAACAGGCAGCGGCAACACCCGTAACAGGCAGCGACACCAATGGCTGTGGGCGGCGGCGACAGCTATGGCAGCCGGCAGCGGCAACAGGTGCTGTTCTGCTGGAAATTACAAACTCTCTTTAATTCTGAACATTTACATACTCAATATATCACTACTAACAACAGTTGTTCACTTATCGTGTAACTAATGTGTGACAGAGGGCGTGGCAACGGACACGGCGTCAGCAGCTGGCAATGTTCTGTCTGAATATACAAATTCTCTTAATTCACTTTTCAAATATGAACTATATAGCATTTCCAAAATTTTTGACTTCATGCAAACGTGCACTTTTCAAATTTCAAAATTCTGTTACACAATATATTAATAGTAGCAACTAATAGATGGCAAATACAAACACTCTTAATACACTTTTCAAAATTCTGTTCCTCACTCACCGTTTTAAAAATGTTGATCGTCGCGTGTTGGATACGTTGACGGCGAGAGCTTCGGCTTCTGATCTTGTATTAACAGAGCGCTAATGCAAAACGTCTTTCCAGCAAAGACTATGTATATTTTAGAAAATGCTTATGCTGCTGCACCACGAGGCGGGGCGTCTTTGGCGTCGTCATTAAAAAATCTGCTGATGCGAGTGTTGCAATACTGTAGTTCGCAAAGAAACATGACAGTCGCTATGCGCTCGTAAGCATATGACATCACCTTCTCAGAGCGCGCGTGTAGGGGCTGTCGAACTCCCATGCCACACCTGGCGTCCACATATGTAGGCGAACTTTGCGACATATTACAACTATGTGGGTTCTGAGCATATATAAACGCTACACGCACGCGTACAGACATAGCCAGCTTCCTGCAAACGACGCCCAATGCCTCTGCTGCAAGCCGTTGAAGATCAGCTGGGCTCCATAGACACATGACCCTCGTATATCATACAATTCCTCTTCGTAGACACCTACACCGTCGGTCGTCGAAGAGTTGACAGCATTTTTCATAGGCAACGGTGTACCTAAAACATTGGCTTACAGGCTTATGACGCGTGTAATCCCGCGACAAATGAGCTTGTACGTCTACTATTCCACATGCAGTATTCAATATGGCAGAAAGATCGAGGCATGTCCAGCTATTGTGACATGCGTATGCAGAAACGTGCACGTCTCCGCGTTCCCTACTCTACACGGCTCCTCATAACCTATACAGAAATTACTATTCCTATTCCGACCACGCGTGCCCCACCCTTAGGCATACATAACACTGCCACGCCAAAAATGATACCAATCATGTTGCAACGGGTACGTCAAGAGCAATTGTAAAAACACTCTGTTAATAAAACCACTGTATTCAATTTATTCATTCACTTGCATTCATTTCACGAACCTTTCCTCAAATTTGTACAACCTTTTACAGCTAACGAGCATGGTGCAGCGCTTACGTGCCTATAACGGTAACAAGCTCGGCCAACACATTCCTTTTACCCCACACATTTCCTTATATGGATAGAGTTAACATGTCTTTTTTCCTAGAACTACTGCGGCCATCGCTGTACAATACCCGCTCATGCCCCCACCCACCTCCCGCCACTCTCCTACTTGCATAGCTCTAACCAATACGATTCCACACGCGCGCTACTCACCATGCCATCATCACTTGAAGCTAGCTGTATATGACATCACCGCTCCGGGTTTCCTAGTCATACCATCACCACCACGCGAGGCTAACTGTTCGTGGCCATCGACCAACGCCCATAGGTGCGGACGACCGCCATCTTAAATATACCAATCTATTTGGCGGCATTACGTCATCCACACACACATATATATTATTATATAGCACTTGCCGCTCAGCCCAGCGCCGACCACCGCCGATAGCAGACAGCGAAGAACTCCTCCGCCATGTTAAATATACCAATCTACACGGCGGCACAACCAGCAATACGTCAACTTAAATATACCTATCTACACGGCGGCACACTAGCATGGTCTCATCTTTAATATACCAATCTATACAGCGGCATACAAGCATGACGTCAACTGAAATATACCAATCTATACGGCGGCATTACGTCAACCACACATATATGATTTAAACTTATCCATTACCAATTACCAACATCTCACAACACCTACAAATCCTCAGGCCAAGACGGCCGGAACCTTTGGCGTAGGGGGCATGGTGACACCCTGATAAAATAACGATAAAAGTCGAAAGCCACAGCCCCAGTCCCCGCCCAAAAATACATACGGCGGGGGTCGGATACCTTCCCACCCTATACCAATCCGCACGTAGGCACTGCCATAGCCACCCGCCAACACAAGCTTTTAGCCCGCGCGGAGGGGAGGCAAATTTCCCCTCCAACCCATCTCACATCTTAAGCCATTATTAGGAGCACACCCTATAATCTACATTGGCGGCGGGCCAGGGCCAGACCCTTACTACTTACGGCATACTGTACACAGTTATCAGCTAGTTAAATTAACCTGTGCTATAATAATCAAATAAGTAAATAGCAACGGATACAGTAAGTGTAATAGTGATTAAGTTTTATACAATGTAATTGGTATCTAACAAAGCATAAGTTAAGCTGTGGGGACACCCACATACTACACAACGTCTTCCTCTACTCCGTTCTCCGATGCACCTCAGAGCAGATTTCTCTCTCGTACCCGTTATCTTTGTCTCGCCAGCAAAACGGTCCGTTCATAGCAAGCCAAAGTGTTAACTGGGGGCGGAGACTTGCGCAAAGCACAAGTCGACGTCCCCCTGTCTGTTAGCCATTCCTGCGTTTGACCGCATCGCTGGGCTCTATAACAGACACCCTAACTCTAACAGGGGAATACGCTAACGCTAACGAATTTGAAGTAAGGACGAGGGCCTTGACTAGTTTTGCCAAAGACTAGTGTCTATGTGGCGTAAACTAATTATGGGAGGGATAAACTGTTGTTAGTTGGCTGTCTGGGTTCCGAACCCAGACTCTCTCCGTCGCAAAAAGCGACTTTCGTCAGGCGCTTAGATGAAGCCGCCGCGCCTGGAGAGGGGAGTGCGGGCCGTGCCCCCACTTAACATCGTATACCCTGGCATTTGCCTTACAACAGGAAAATTACGGGAAATCTCAATCAGGTTAGCCGAAAGGTGCTCGGCTGATCAGCTCCGAACGCGATTAGTTTGGTCAACTTGGCCATCGCGGGCGATGGCTTCGACTGTCCTGCTGGCTCCTGCCGCTCTTGGCTTACGCCTAAGGCGACGGGGTCAACCCTCGATCAGTGTAGGTGTCTGCCGTGTTGCCGTACATGGGGGTTCTCCACGTCAGTTATCTTTGAGTCGAAGTTCGCAGTCAGGGCTCTGATGTGGTCGGCAAACAATGGAATACCCAGTTCCTCGTGTATCTGCCTGTTACTTACGTACCAGGGGGCACCAGTAGCAAGGCGGAGACACTTGGATTACAACACCTGTAACCTCCGGACATGGGAGCGGCCAGCGGACCTCCAAGCGGGGCACGCATAATCCATCATGGTGCGGATGAGCTGCTTATATACGAGGACTCCGTTCCTGACGGAGAGACCACAATTCCTGTTCAGGAGAGGACCCAGAATACCCATCCTATGCGCAGTCCTCTTTCTCACCTGATCGTTGTGAGGCGACAAGGTGAGTCGTGTATCTGGGGTTACCCCTCATAACGAGTTCTGTCGCCCCTTTCGATTGGTACCCCGAAGAGTGTTACTGGTCGGGGTTGAATAAAGCGCCGTCCAGCACGCGCGAAGATGAAAGCTGTGCTCTTGGAAACATCAATGGCGATTCTCCATTCACTCAAACACCGTGTAAGGTGGTTGAGGCATGACTCCAGGCAGTGGACGAGCTGCGTCGGCTTGCGGCACGTGGCTATGATGGCGGAGTCGGCGTAGACAGCTACCTGGAAGTTGTGCGAGGGTGAGGGCATTTCGTTGACATAAAGACTGAAGATGACAGGGGAGATCAATCCAGCATGAACCATCCCAGCTCTCATACCACTACGAGATGACGTGGCAGTCTGGAAGGACGCTTCGGTCGTCCGGTAACGGAGGCATGATGACATAGTATGGTCTATGAAGGACGGGAAGTTGAGGAGTATTAGATTGTAAGGGAGCCCATTGATCCAGACGGTATCAAAGGCTTCGGCAACGTCTAGGAATACTGCGACTGTTAGTCTCTTTTCACCAAAGACCCTGAGTACTTATGTAGCCCTTGGGACGGACCAAAACTGAACTCGTTTAGTTTCAATTGGTAGGGACCGCGGTGAAGGTTTGGCACCACCCCTGTGTAGGGGATCGGTTGCACCTGTGTGGGGGATGGGTTACTCGCGAGCCTAAGGTGGGACCTCGAGCCATAGGTTGGGTATCCACCCCTGTGTGGGGGATGGGTTCCCCCGTGTGGGGGATGGGTTGCTCGCGAGCCATGGTGGGGTCGCGAGCCATATGTTGGGTATCCGTTGCTGTAGGGGTGCCCTAGGTTGGGGATGGGCTTGCCTTAGGTTGGGGATGGGCAATGGTTCCTCTGCTTCCCCTACGTTGGGGATGGCGAATGGCTCCACTGCTTTCCTTTGGTTGGGGATGGGGAATGGCTCCACGTTTTCCCCTAGGTTGGGGACGGGCTATGGCTCCATGGCTTCCCCTAGGTTGGGGATGGGCAATGGCATCACGGCTTCCCCAATGTTGGGTTAGGCAATGGCTCCAGGCCTTCCCCAGGATGGGGGATGGGCTATGTGTGGGATGGGTGTATGGGATAGGGAAGGCCACCCGCCTTATGTATTTTTGGGCGGGGGGTGGGAATTGGGAAGGCCCTCTGCCGTATGTATTTTTGGGCGGAGGCCTCTCCCCCAAAAGATGGAGGTCTGAGCTGCGCCCAGTCCTGCCGGCCTGTCTCCCTACGGGAGTTCCGTTGTGTAGGATCTTGGATGAGAGAGATGAATATGAGAGAAAGATGGTGTTGGTGGGTAGAGTATATAATTTTAAGAACATGTAGCAATATGTACGGTGGCACATAGGATTTTTAAAGTACCGTACATATTGGTAGATGTCTTTAAAAATAATACGCGTGTGATATAATTGAAAAGAATGGTGCCATCGTACATATTGGTAAATAAAAGACGGTGGATGGTTTTTAAAATAATAACCCTTACCCTAGGTTGGGGATGGGCTGATCCCCTATGCAGATATTATTAAAATGGATTGGGTTAGGTTTGCATTTACGAATATGTATGGTGGCACATTGTGTGGCCGTACATATTTGTAGATAGAAAATGATATGGGCCGACACTGCCGTCGTAGAGAGTGGTAGATATTATTAAAATGGAATGGATAAAAACAACCGTACATATTTGTAGATAGAAAATGGCGGATGGTATAGTTTGCGTAGTAATACAATACGTGAGGTAATGCCGCCGTGTAATCTGGTAGCTTGAAGATGGTGCAGGAGCAGCGTTGATGCGATGCCGTCAAAGGTGGTGTGCCGACTGACTCGTTCTCTTTTAGTATTTTGGTTACTGTGAGAGGATAGAGGGTTTTTTAAATAAAGACACTCGTGCGAAGAAAAACACTAGCTGTTTATTGGCAACCTTAGCAATACCATTTGCGAAAAGTGGTCGTGATAGTTTCGATGTTGTTCCTGCAGACCATCAAAACCTGTGTGTCAGCGCGCCGAAATAGGCGTCCCTTCTAGAAATGTGTTAATTTTCCCTCCGTTGAGATTTCTCATCTTGCCGAGTATGAGGTTAAAATATGTTTGGTCTGCTGGGCGTCGTTGACTGTGATGGGCGGAGCCTCCATCTGGAAAGCGTTTTACAAGAATAACTATTCCAACTCTAAGTTGTAGGAATTTGTGGTGGGGTTGGTGCCTAGGTATTTGAGGTTAAGCGAGACTGTTTTATCGTTTCTGGAGCGTAGATCCACGTCGCTAAAGAGAGTCCCATAACATCGAGGCAAGAACACTTCCAAAAATGTCTCTGGGCCTTGTAGTCATCATATATAGCTTCGCCATATTTTGTCACGACCCTCTCCCTCTTTCGATAGGGTATGGCATACAGATCTTGAGAGACGTGTTCTTAACGTGCTGACATGCGGCTACCATCTTAAATTTTGTGGCGAGATCCATCTGGAAAATCGAAACACTCGTGTAAGCTCCAAGTAACAGGGGTGCGCGAGCGAGGAGTGGTAGGAGTCCGGCGGCGGCGTAAAGAAAAATGCTTACCTCGGAAAATCGTGGGTGTTGTTTTCCTAGTGCACACTCTCCCTCTCTTTGCAGGAAATCTGGATGTCGCTTCACGTCACTCTCAACAGTGCCTGTACGTCGCAATACTCTGCAAGTCCTTCTATAGCCTTTTGACGTCAGCGTCTATTTTGGAACTAGAGGCGGTCATGTGATATGGGGCGTGTCTAGATTTTGTAGAGGAAGCCTGCATCAGCAAATCGTTTTTGACTCGCGTAGTATGTAAATCGTATTTGACTCGCGTAGTATATGAATTACGTGCAATAAAGACCTAAGTACCTGGGGTATATAGAGGAGTGAGGAAGTCGATATTTTCAAAACCGCATCAAGTCACGTTTTATCTATATACATAAGCCGCTATCGACATAACCGCATCAGGCCACGTATCTGTACGTATACATTACAGGTTTGTAATTTTGCGTTGTTAATCTTTAAATTTAGAAGCACGTGTGAAAATGCGATCTGATCCTATCATTTGCGCTGATTTCAGAGTGAATATGGCACAAAACGACGATAATCAGACTCCGAATATGGCGCAAGACGCCGACGACATGTTGCAAGACAATAGGCAGTCACCTCCTCCTCCCACACCTCCCCCTCCTCCTCTTACAACTCTTCCTCCCACACCTCCTCCTCCGAGATTTACGGTCGAGGAGGAACAGACCAGACTGTACAGGCGTTTCAATGCTCAGAGAACGCAGCTTACCGTGCGTCTCTTACCCCCACCTGAAGGACAGGATTCGAACCCCATGTCCCATTTCCTAGACAGTGTGACAGAAGTGTTCGATTACGCGTTACGAGATCTGGATGAAAGCGATATGGTGGAAATTACAATTAGTAATGAAGTTGAGGTGAAGGACAGAGCTATAGGGATCAGTCTTAGAAGAAAGGATCAGATAAAGGGAGATGTGATCTGGTCGGTGTTCGAGAAGGTGGCCCAGTCGAATGCTAAATAAATTAGTCACGACCGTCCATTCTCTAAAGATACCAATCGGCCATGGCAGAGGCATCGCGACAAAGAGTATGCCGCTGGAGATCATGGTTCGTTTGAAAAGAAGTATCGTACAAGTGAAGGCGGAAAGTAAATGTCTGGCTCACGCCCTGGTCATAGCAAAAGCAAAAGTAGACGGCGACGACGCAAATTACAAATCGTATCGCCGTGGAAATAAGATACGTCCAGTATTCGATCGTTTACTGGTGACGACGGGTATAGACCTTCGCGCGGCGGGGGAGTGCCCGAGTTGATGCGATTCCAAGAACATTTCTAAGAGTATAGGATCGTTGTTTTCGGAGGCTTGAAATGCGAGGACATATATTTCGACGGACACGTAGAATCAGAAAAAGAATTAACCTAGTGTATGATGACGTACGTAGACATTTTCACGTTATTAACAGTCTTACGGGTGCAATGGCTAAAAAGTATATTTGCAGAGGCTGTAATAAGGGATGCGAAGGGCGCGTGACGCATCGGTGTGGCCAGACGTGTAGCGACTGTAAGTCGGTTCCTCCATGTACGTTCTCAGAAGAGCGAGTCCCATGCGAGTCCTGTAACAGAAATTTTAGAAGTCGATCATATTTCGAAAAACATAAGACAAACAAGCTGGAAGGTAAAAATACAGTCTGCGAAAAGGGGCGAAATTGCCCCGTGTGTAAAGCGTGCGTGACGAGAAAGAATCAAGAATGTTTCAAACCGTACTGCTCCAAGTGTAACAAGAACATGGAAATAAATCACCTCTGCTACATGCAGCCTCTAAAGAACGAATTGCTCAGCGCCGATGACGTATTATTTTTATTCTATGATTTCGAGACCACGCAGGACAAGAAAATTAGCGAGACGGCGAGAGTACATGTCCCTATACTCGTCTGACTTCAGCAATTCTGTGCGACCTACGAGATGCAAGACGACTATTCCCAGGATTGCGCGCGGTGCGGGAAGAGAGCATTCGTTCTTTGAAGACCCAGTTGGCGATTTTCTTTCGTACGTAATCGAGCCACGCCCATGGTGTAAGAGTGTCGTAGCGATAGCTCACAATGCCAAAGTTTTTGACGCGCAATTTATTTTGAATAGGGCTATTTTTCATAAGTGGACCCCCGAATTAATATTAAACGGCCTAAAGATAGTCAGTATGAAGATTCACAATATACAATTTCGGGATTCTGTATCGTATATGCCGATGCCGATGCGGAAGCTGCCCGAGGCTTTTGGACTGCAGGCGTCCAAGTCCTGATATCCCCACCTGTTCAACAGGAAGGCAAACTTAGACTATGTAGGCGCGATACCCGACATCAAGTATTACGGAGCGGACGAGATGTCGGAAGGGGAAAGGAAGGAATTCATGGCCTGGTATAATAAAGAGAAAATCAAGGTCTTCGACAACAGGCATGTGCTAGAACAATACTGCCAAGATGACGTCACCGTACTGCGACAGGCATGTCGCGTGTTCAGACGAGAATTCCTAGCGATAGGAAATATCGAGGTTTTCCTCGAGGCACTAACAATCTCGTCGGCGTGTAGCAAGGTGTTGCGCAAAAACTTTTTGAAACCCGAGACGATCGGATTAATTCCTCCTGGAGGTTATAGCGCCAATCGGAGGTACAGCAAGAAAGCGCTGATGTGGCTCCTGCATATGGAACGTACGGATTGGTGTCACATACAACACGCAAGAAATGGGCGAGAATTTAGACCTCCAGAATTGCCACATTACAGCGTGGAAGGTTACTGAGCCGAGACGCGAGCCATTTATGAATTTCTGGATGTTACTATCACGGCTGCAAGTGGCAGACGTTCCGTGACGTCAAGACGTTAGCAAATGGAGAGACGCTAGCCGAACGGTACGAAAAGACGATGGCGAGGATCGATCTGTTAACGAGGGCCAGCTATACAGTCAAAGTACAGTGGGAGTGCGAGTTCGAAGGAGTCGCAGACGATTTGCGAGCGCATCCCATTGTCAGACACGCGCCGTTAAACACTCGAAATGCTCTGTACGGGGGTCGAACCGAGGCCCTGCATCTGCACTACAAAATCAAAGAGGGTGAGGAGACTGTACAGTACTTCGATATAATGAGTCTGTACCCCTACATCTGTAAATATTTTAAGTTCCCCATAGGTCACCCGATCATTCACGTAGGGGACGCCTGCGCAGACATAGAAGCCTGTCTAAAGATTGAAGGGCTGATGAAATGTAAGATCGTACAGCCCATGTACCTCTATCACCCCGTCCTACCGTAGAGATACAACAAGGAGCTGTTATTCAGCCTGTGCCGAACATGTGTCCCTGAACAAACGCAAGGGCTGACTGTCAAAATCGCAGTGATGCCCAGAGATTTTTGGAAGGCACGTGGGTCATAGACTAGATACGATTGGCCGTAGGCAAAGGATATATAATTTTGGAAATTCTCGAAATCTACGAATACCAAGTCACTCGGTACGATCCCAAAACGGGTAATGGCGGCCTCTTCGCAGAATATATGGACACTTTTTTTAAATTAAAACAAGAGGCTAGCGGCTACCCGAGCTGGGTTCGAACAGAGGATGATAAGGTCCGACAATCGGACCAATTTCATCAGGACGAAGGCATCCGTCTAGACCGAGACTCCATTGGCTATAACGCTGCAAAGCGAGGTCTAGCTAAACTATGCCTCAACTCGATGTGGGTTAAATTGACGGAGAGAAGCAACAGGACGCAGACGAAGTTAATCTCGCAGCCTGCAAAGCTGTACAGATTTTTGGAGACATCAGGTGTCGAAGTGCAAAGCATGTTGTTTGATACGATGACGTAGTCTGGATATCTTGGCAGTATTCAGCTGACGAGCGCGTGCCTAGCTTACGTCATACCAACAAGGTCATAGGCGCTTACGTCACAGCCGGAGCGAGGATTCATCTGTATGGTATTTTAGACAAGCTGCAAGAAAATGCCATCTACTGGGATACAGATTCTGTGATATTCATGCAGCCAGGGCAGGAATGCGAACCCACGCTAATAAAGACGAGTGACAATTTTGGGGCAGATGCAGTCCGAATTAAAAAAGGGTGAAGTAATAGTGGAAGTAGTCTGAGCTGGCCCGAAAATTTACGCGTACAAGACGTATACGTCAGCGACTGCCGAAAGCAAGACCGTTTGTAAAGTTAGAGGGATAACGATTAGCTATAAAGCCTCGCAACTGGTGAGTTTTGAAAAGATAAATACATGATCTTGAGTAAGAAGGACAACGAGACAGTTATCGTGCGTACAGAGAAAAAGATCAAATGCAAAAAGGTTGATGGAGGTGTACATTTAATAAGCGAACGCGAGGACAAGACGTATAGAGTTTCGTTTTTAAAGCGAAGCCGTCTGAACGATAATACCTCACTTCCTTTCCGGTATATAAACGCGAGGTGAACGCCGAAATAGGTCATTCACATGGCCGACGACATCAGGTTTAAACAACCTTTCACGTACATCGTGAGCAGTCCGTCGGGATCGGGCAAGTCATCGTTTACCTTGCGTCTTGTGCAACATCTCGTTTCTCTGTGTACGGAACCTAACTTTAGCGGTGGAATCATCTGGTGTTAAAGTGAGAAGTCTGCCGTTCCCCGAGAAAAGTTGGCCTCTTTACATAAGAACGTTAGTTTCCACGAGGGAGTGCCCCAAAATTTCGGCAACGAGCACGGCAACTATGTCTCATAATTGTAGATGATCTGTAAAATGAGGTATACTCGAAAGACGTACGTGACTTTTCACGAAGGGCAGCCATCATAGGAATATCAGCGTTATTCTAATAACTCAGAACCTGTTTCATCAGGGGCGTTTCTGCCGTGACATATCACTAAACGCTAAGTATTCTGTCGCCTTAAAGAACGTCAGAGACAAGAGTCAATTTCAATACTTGGCGCGACAAGTGCATCCCGAAGACAGCGAAAGTTTATACAATTCGTATCTGGAAGCTACTGAGAGACCGCACGGTTATCTCATATTAGATTTTGCGCAAGACACAGACGA
>Ga0268261_10002391_pt1 | contig 13420 bp, 15 predicted proteins | sample TergutNc150P1_FD_190353 | JGI IMG/M metagenome (GOLD analysis project Ga0268261, IMG submission 190353) | Nasutitermes corniger P1 segment gut microbial community from laboratory colony in Florida, USA - Nc150 P1 (SPAdes) (version 2) | ecosystem: Host-associated > Arthropoda: Insects >... | reverse complement strand
TGTGTTGTCAGGTAGAGGTCTCTGCGACGAGCTGATCACTCGTCCAGAGGAGTCCTACCGACTGTGCTGTGTCGTCGTGTGTGATCTAGAAACATCAAGAATGGGTGCTCCATATATATATGACATGAGTCGCCTAAGGGTTAATAACGTAACCCTTATCCTGCTAACGTGGAAAAAATGGTGAGCTCCTAATAATGCCAGCAAATAGCAGATGGGATTTAATTCGGGGTTTAAAGGGTTAAAGAAGTCATGAATTTAAGATTGTATCAACATATAAATACTAACAACATATTAGTAAATTAACAGTTTCGCTTTGGGACAAAGTTGTCAACAGTAAAAGCCACCTTTATTTAGTCAGTGAAATACTGGACACACTGAATAATAAAATAAAAAAACATTTGGCGGCATATTTTGGGATTTGGAAAAGGACTTTGATCGTGTTAATGACATTTTATTATCTAAATTGGAATTTTATGGAGTAAGACAAAAAATTAATGATTTAATTAAGTATTATCTTAAAAATAGGTATCAGACAGTATTACGAGTAATAGATAGTAAGGAGTCTTATGAGCATCCTCTGTAACTGGGGCAAGGTAAAAAAAATGGTGTTCCTCAGGGATCTATACTTGGACCATTGTTCTTCCTTTTTTGTATAGACAACTTACCAAAAGTTCTTCCTGCAGATGAAACAAACTTAATTATTACTAATCCCAGTCCTGTAGATGTCAAAAAAAGATATCGCCACTGCATTTGTTCAACTAAATGAATGGTTTAATGCTGATTCATTATTTTTACATTATGAAAAAAAATACATTAGATACATTTGACGATTAAAAGTAGTTATTTTATTGACATAATTATTTGTTACAATAATAAACTTATCACAAGTACATCTAATACAAAATTCCTTGGAATATTTATTGAAAATTCATTATCTTGGAAAGCTCATATAGACCAACTGACACTAAATTCTGTACACTTTCTTATGCAAGTAAAACAATGAAACCATTTATGTCTCAAGATACTCTAAAGCTGGTTTACTATTTCTGCATGCACTCTCCTATGAATTATGGAATAATATTCTAGGGAAGTTCTTCTTCACATACTATTCATGTCTTAAGACTACAAACAAAGAGTATTTAGAATTATCACTGGATCAAGACCTAGACCCTTGCAGAGAATTATTTAAAAAAAATAATGATTTTACCATTTCAATCACAATATACATTTTCACGCTTACTATATGTAGTGAACAATAAAGACTATACAAGCTACATTCTAAGATTCAGGGTATTAATCAAATCATGGCGGCAGCAATGAGCACAAGTGTGACAAGTTCCGAATTATATAATCAAAATAAATGTAATGTAAGTGCGTCTGAGTGCTCAAATTGTGAGTTACTGGTGAAACAGCTTCATAATGCATTCGAAGAATTAGAATCAGCAAAATTAATTACAAAACTTCTTCAAAAGGAGAGTGATGAAGACTTCCCACATGATAATAAGACCAATGAAGCGATTAATTCAGCCAGAGATACGAGTGATATAGCGTATCCAAATAGACTTGAAAACGATACATGGACAGTAACTACAGCAAAGTGCTGCTCGAAAGGCTTTTCATAAAAAAAAATCTCACAAAGGCGAATAATACATTTTCCCTTTCTTCAGCTATGCATTACGAACTACTTACCAAACCACAAGACGCGCAAGCAAACGATATCACACTGAAGACTGAAGGAGAAAATACTACTTCAGATATTCCCAACCAGTATCACCATGCAAAATTGCAACATCAAAATAGGGGAAGGATCCAACGAATAGATACGAAAAACAGGGAGGATTATTAAATATACCATATTCCAACCTTACGCAATGGCGAAATAGGTAACAAAAGCACAAAAACAGTATCAAGTGTAGAGACTTATATAAATAGTGCAACAAAATATAAGTTACGACAACATAAAGTGACAATGATTAGTGACAGTTTCCTTAGAGGAATCAGGGAAAATGTGGAACTTTCACTAAGCAATAAAGTTGGCATATATAGTATGGTTAAGCCAGGTTGTGAACTAAGTACCCTCCTTGAATCAGCAAATAGTGTTTCAGGAAGTCTAACCCAAAAAGATGTAATCTTCATCTGTGGAGTCTCAAATGACTTTAAAATTGATAAGGATGAATCAATTATTGATTATATCATGGAGTTCATTAAGACAAATAATCACACTGACATTGTACTAGCGAATGTGCCAATCAGATACGACTTATCGTATTACTCGCAAGAAAATAAGGGAATAAGATCCTTTAACAAAAACCTGATGGAAATTACTCAAGAACATAAGCAAGTAGCCTTAATAGAGCTAGATAACATACACAACATGGCCTACACTTCAATAAGCTAGGCAAATTGATGTTCTCAAAACAATAACTCAAGTAATATACTCAATACCAGTTAATAAGCTAAAGCAAAGTACAGTAATGAGGGAAGAGTATGGGATCCAAGGTGAAGAGAGTGAAATTAATGGTAGGAACTCCAACCAAGGTAATAAGGACATCAGAAACAATGAGGATATAATAAAGTTAACTCAAAATGATGTCAATAGAAACAGTGAAGAAACGCTCAACCAGGAGAAAGATGAAACAACAAGTGATGATAGTGATGACAAGAATGTTGAAGAAAAGTTTAGTCAACTTGACGTTCATGGATCCGTCCATCATAATACATATCTTACAGAAATGACCAACAAGATCCAGCTGTGTAGGACAATTTATCATTCCATTGTTCCTTGACTGCTCAACATGTTTTGAGCGATATTATCACTCATCATCATCAGGAGCTTCTAAACTGTAATTACAGCTTCTGTATGTCAACGTACATGCAGGGATAAAGAACTAACCCCTAACTTTATAAACATAAGGATAAACAGCAATAACTGACAATGTAACAACACTATACAGGCCGCCGTACGCTACCGACTTAACCAAGAAATCAAGTTTTTGTACATCAAAAGACAAAAACTTAATGAACAACTATATAAACACCACTGAGAATGCACTGCAACGTGGCACAATTCCTGGCACATCATCCAAACCAACACAGATAGCAAACTACAAAGAGAAACGAAAACTTTATACAACCTCAACAAGAAGATCAACAATCTACTTGACATGCAAAGAAGAAAAACAAAAAAACTAACCAACCAACTAAAATCAACGATTCTACCCCCGCACCAAAAATCTAACAAATATTAAGTTCACAAAAGAAGAACAAACCATCCTAAATTATGGACTACAACACAGCCTAGAAAAACCCCTCAGGACTTATTGGCTGAATTTTATTACAGAAACTGAAACGGCCATAAAACTACTAGATGGTAAAATTCAAAACACATTCCGTATCTTAGCCACTAAAAAACTAAAACAAATCTACAACTTGAACAATAACATCAATGCTACACAGAAATGTTAATTATATGTTCTAAATAAACTGAAGCACAAAATTGTAACAGGAAATGCAATGCTAGTGCAAGCCGACAAAGGCGGGACAATTGTAGTTATACACAAAGATGAATACGCTGAGAAAATTAATACATTTCTTACATACAGTGACATTCATACACTCCAAAAGAATCCCATAAACAAAGACTGCAAACAAATCCATGAAACACTACAACAAAACAACCTTATCTTCAACAAAAATCAAATCAGATACCTAACACAAAAAAACCCAACCCCACCCACACTGAATGATCAGCTAAAACTACACAAACCAGGTATCCCTAGCTGACCAGTTATCAATAACGAGAATGCCCCAACATATAAAGTAGCCAAAAAACTAAATGACATACTTAAACAATGCTTAGACTTGGACAGTTATTACAATACTATAAACTCTACATGCCCAGCTAACAACCTATCAAAACTCAAGATAAACAACAATCATAATATGATAACCTATGACATCAAAGATCTGTATGTCAACATACCATTTGACAAAACCATTAAAATCGCAAAAACCCAACTCCTGCAAAATAACGACAAACAGAAAACTAAACAAATAATCACGACACTAAAATCCATACTTGAACAAAACTACTTTTCATATCAAGACACAATATACCACCCGAAATAAGGAATAGCTATGGGATCACCCATTTCGGGCACAATGGCAGAATTGTTCCTACAATATATATAAAACATGCACATAAAACAAATCTCGGATTCTAAAAACATAATTTTCTATACCATATACATGGATGATATACTCATAATATACGACACCACACGCACTGCCCTGATTCGATTCAGAATTACATAAACCACATACACAGCAGTCTACAGTTCAGCCCAACATACGAGGGCAATGCACAAATAAACTTCCTAGATCTACGAATCATTAGAAAAACAACCGATCTGGAAATCAACATGTACAGAAAACCTACTACCACAGACATCACCATCAACTAATTATCTAACGACCCCCTGGAACATACATTAGCAGCTTATCGTTATCACATTAACAGAATTCTCCCTTTACCACTTACTAAAGAAAGACAAGCAAATGAATGGAAAAACATTCAAACTACTGCACACAACAACTTCCCTAATAAACTGGTAACTAATCTTAAATACCAAATACAATGCAACACCATCCGCCAAAAGCTAGACAACAAGGAGCACAATAACAGTACGAAATGGGCTACATTCACATATCACAGTCCGAAAATTAGGATGTGGGCAGTATGATAATGAAACTGTGTATCTCACACGTATGTTGCTTAATTTTTGCACTTTGCACTTACATTTTGGTTCATTCTTTCCTTCATTAGAATGCCAACAAGAAACTGAAACTGCAATATGAAGCGGAGATCTAGACTTTGGACAGGACACATCAGAGGACAAAGAAGAGCCTCGTACATCGCAACCGGGATCACAGGAATACTCTCTGAATCGACTTCATCCAGCTTGCTGTGTATATATATATATATATATATATATATATATATATATATATATATATATATATATATATATATATAGAGGAGGCTGGGTGGACCTCCTGGTCATTCTGGATGGGTGCAGAAAATCTCGCCCTCACTGGGTTTCAAACACTGATCTGTTCAGCGCTTAGGATGTCACTATACCGACTCTGATCCTGGCCTACACGGCACAAGTATGTGGGAAAAAATTCATTGACATTTTCAGTAGCTAAAGTGTACCACTGTGGAGGGGAAACAATATCTTACTCAGGCACGAATGGATGCTTAGGACAAAATATTGTGGTGGGATATTTAAAAGTATTATATCAGAATGTGGACTGAATTCTTGTAGCTCAGGATAGGGAACACTGCCAGGAGGGTGTGAATATTGGAGCTGAGTTTTGGGTTCAGTAAATATTGCACTTTGATACTGGGGCTGTATGTCTCAATGTTTGTGTTGAATGATTTTTGCACATGCTAACATATTCTGTTTCATCATTTTTCCCATTAGATTACCACCAGCAAACTGAGGAGGAACAATCAAGCAAGGATGAAGATTGAAGAAGATCTCCGAAAGGAACTGCAGGCAGTTATGGTGAGTATTGTGTACATAAGTCATATTATCAAGTGCTTTAGTTTGTGGTGTAGACAATGTGACAGTAATGAAATTTGTTACCTGGCCCAGCAATGCTGATATATATTTTTCAGCTGTTTTTATACATATAACTGAACTGGTTGCAGCTAAAAGCATTACTGTAACAAGTGCCTATATCCTTGCCTGGCTAATGTATACACCCTCTGTGGGCATGGGGACACATGAGGGAATGGAACTTCTCCTTGTGGAGAAGTGAATGGCATCGTACACTGCTGTGGATGGATCGTCGGTTCACCTCGACTGATCCCACAGCCATGTCTATGGTTGATACCAAATATGAACAAGAACGTTTGAAATTCACTTTTAACTTTCTGTGCGGGTGGGAACTTATGAGGGCAGTACGATAATGAAACTGTGTATCTCACATGCATGTTGCTTGATTTTTGCACTTCGCACTTACATTTTGATTCATCTTTCCCTTCATTAGGTTCTCAACAAGAAACTGAAACTGCAATATGAAGCAGAGATCAAGCCTTTGGACCGGACACATCAGAGGGAAAAGAAGATCCTTGTACATCGCAACCGGGAACACGGGAATACTCTGTGGGACCTGAAGGTTACTGCTGCATACGTATGTCTGACTGCTGTATTATTGGGTGCTGTTATTGTTTCGTGTATCACAGGACTGTCTGGATGAAAATAGTCAGCCTACCCAGTATTTTTAAGGTATGAGGCTGCTAAGGTCCAAAAACTGGTCTTATCAGTGTGGTGAAATGAACAATATTCATTCTTTCAAGATGGCGGACACATGCACTCTTCAGTTAAGTTAGGGCTCAAATTTTAACGATATATGTGTTACAAAAAAAGAAAATAAATGTGTATGTTGCTATAAACATAAGCAAGAGTTGGAAATTACTCTTCGATAATTAAGTTTGGTAAGAAAAATTATCCAGATACCGCAAAAAGATGTGAATGCTCAACCTGACCTTGGCACAGTTAAGTACAAAAGAAGCCAATTCAAATCACGACTTAAATTCTAAAACAGTGAACACCAAACTTAGAAGAAAGAAGTTAATATCTAATAAATGGGAAAATAATAAGATACTGAAGTTACAACAATCTCAGCCCATTCCTGCAGTGGTCAATAAATACGCTATATTAGATAGCCCACAGGAAGAATCAGAGCCATTTCAGAACCACAGTAGGACCAGTGAAGTAGCATTATTAAGGACTAAAAAGAAATGTCCTCCTAATACAAGGAAAAGGAAAATAGTCATCATAGGTGACAGCCATGCTAGAGGTATTGCTGCCGAAATAGCAAGCGGACTTGGAACGGACTTTGAGGTTACTGGAACAGTGATGCCTGGAGCTAATCTCGAGAATATCACAAATATGCAATAAAGAAGTAAGCACACTAGGAAAAAGTGATCATAATGGGAGGTGCTAATGACATCAGTAAAAATGAAGCTAATATTGGTCTTAAGCATTTAGGAAAATTTGTAAACAGAAGGCAAAACACAAACATCATGAATGTAACTGGCCTTCATAGACATGATATGATGGAAACATCATGTGTGAATAAGGAAATAGAAGTGTTCAACAGAAAACTGCATACAATGGGAAAGACTGCGGACAAAATACAGGCAAACTTAAGTAGGAATGGTTTCACACTCCTTGGATTGCACCTAAATATTTCTGGGAAAGAAGATGGCTCAACTGATATGGGAAAACATAAAAAACTAATGGCAAGAAAAGAAGAAACTCCCACCATTCTGAAATGGGAAGAAAATCAAAAGGATCCTACTCAGAAAGAAGCTAAGTAACAAGTAATAAATGATGATAACAAGGAACCCAATCTGAAGGAAGTCAGACCATCAAAGAGACAAAAACGATATCCAGTTACGAGGAATGAGAATTATTTATGGATAACAGAGTAGTTATTGATAATGTAATTGATATACAATAAGTCACAACACAGGAAATAAACTTCCAGATAATATAACATTTAACAATAGCCACACAACATGGAATAAGAGTGCAAATAAGGTACCATTCTCAAATAAATGTCTGTGTGCTACATCATATATCAATGATATGCAACTTGAGGCTCTAATGAGTAATGACAATGAACATGAACAAGTGACTTTGCACATGCTAACATATTCTGTCTCATCATTTTTCCCATTAGATTACCACCAGCAAACTGAGGAGGAACATTCAAGCAAGGATGAAGATTGAAGAAGATCTCCGAAAGGAACTGCAGGCAGTTAAGATGAGTGTTGTGTATGTAAGTCATAATCTCTGGTATTATCAAGTGCTTTAGTTTGTGGCCTAGACAATTTCACGTTAATGAAAATTGTTATCTGGCCCAGTACTGCTGAGACAAACTCTTCAGCTGTTTTAATACATATAACTGAAATGCTTGCAGCTAAAATATTACTGTAGCAAGTGCCTGTTTCCTTGTCTGACTAACGTATACACCCTCTGTGGGCATGGGGACACATGAGGGAATGGAACTTCTCCTTGTGGAGAAGTGAAGGGCATTGCACACTGCTGTGGATGGATCCTCGGTTCATCTCCACTGATCCCACAGCCAAGTCTATGGTTGATACCAAATATGAACAAGAACATTTGAAATTCACCTTTAACTTTCTGTGCAGGTGGGACCTGGGAACTTATGTGGGCAGTACGATAATGAAACTGTGTATCTCACATGTATGTTGCTTGATTTTTGCACTTTGCACTTACATTTTGATTCATTTTTCCCTTCATTAGGTTCTCAACAAGAAACTGAAACTGCAATATGAAGCGGAGATCAAGCCTTTGGACCGGACACATCAGAGGGAAAAGAAGATCCTTGTACATCGCAACCGGGAACACGGGAATACTCTGTGGGACCTGAAGGTTATTGCTGCATACGTATGTCTGACTGCTGTATTATTGGGTGCTGTTATTGTTTTGTGTATCACAGGACTGTCTGGATGAAAATAGTCAGCCTACCCAGTATTTTTAAGGTATGAGGCTGCTAAGGTCCAAAAACTGGTCTTATCAGTGTGGTGAAGTGAACAATATTCATTCTCTCAAGATGGCGGACACATGCACTCGTCAGTTAAGTTAGGGCTCAAATTTTAACGATATATGTATTACAAATAAGAAAATAAATGTGTATGCTGCTATAAACTTAAACAAGAGTTGGAAATTACTCTTCAAGAATTAAGTTCGGCAAGAAAAATTATCCAGATACTGCAAGAAGATGTAAATGCTCAACCTGACCTTGGCACAGTTAAGTACAAAAGACGCCAATTCAAATCACGACTTAAATTCTGAAACAGTGAACACCAAACTTAGAAGAAAGAAGTTAATATCTTATAAATGGGAAAATAATAAGATACTGAAGTTACAACAATCTCAGCCCATTCCTGTAGTGGTCAATAAATACGCTATATTAGATAGCCCACAGGAAGAATCAGAGCCATTTCAGAACCACAGTGGGACCAGTGAAGTAGCATTATCAAGGAATAAAAAGAAATGTCCTCCTAATACAAGGAAAAGGGAAATAGTCATCATAGGTGACAGCCATGCTAGAGTTATTGCTGCCGAAATATCAAGCAGACTTGGAAAGGACTTTGAGGTTACCGGAACAGTGATGCCTGGAGCTAATCTCGAGAATATCGCAAATTTGGCAGATAAAGAAGTAAGCACACTAGGAAAAAGTGATACAGTGATCATAATGGGAGGCACTAATGACATCAGTATAAATGAAGCCAATATTGGTCTTAAGCATTTAGGAAAATTTGTAAACAGCAGCCAAACACAAACATCATGAATGTAACCGCCCTCATAGACATGATCTGCAGGAAACACCATGTGTGAATAAGGAAACACAGGTGTTCAACAGACAACTGCACAAAATGGGGAAGACTGCGGACAATGTGAAGATAACACAGGCAAACTTAAGTAGGAATGACTTCACACTCCATGGACTGCACCTAAATATTTCTGGGAAAGTAAATACGGCCGAACTGATATGGGAAAACATAAAAAACTAACGACAAGAAAAGAAGAAACCCCCACCATTCTGAAATGGGAAGAAAATCAAAAGGATCCTACTCAGAAAAAAGCTAAGTAACACGCAATAAATGATGATAACAAAACAAGGAACCCAATCTCAAGGAAGTCAGATCATCAAAGAGACAAAAACGATATCCAGTTACGAGGAATGAGAATTATTTACGGATAACAGTAGTTATTGATAATGTAATTGATACTACAATAAGTCACAACACTGGAAATAAACTTCCAGATAATAAAACATTTAACAATAGCCACACAACATGGAATAAGAGTGCAAATAAGGTACCATTCTCAAATAAATGTCTGTGTGCTACATCATATATCAATGACATGCAACTTGAGGCTCTAATGAGTAATGATAATGAACATGAACAAGTGACTTTGCACATGCTAACATATTCTGTCTCATCATTTTTCCCATTAGATTACCACCAGCAAACTGAGGAGGAACAATCAAGCAAGGATGAAGATTGAAGAAGATCTCCGAAAGGAACTGCAGGCAGTTAAGATGAGTATTGTGTATGTAAGGCTCAAGATGGCAGACAGTGAAGGACGTAAAGTGAGTTTTCTCCGGCAGTCCAAACAATAAATTAAGTGTAAATAAAGGTGACTTATGTCTGTATTGTGATGAACTACATTCTGAATTGCATAAAACACAACTGGAACTATTATCCTATGAAAAAGTTATAAATGTGCTTCAAGAAGAAATAAAGAACTTGGAACTTCGTCTATATCCAGACTGCATATCTCAAAGTGATTATGGTGAAGTGCAATTCCAAAGACTTAAAACAGAGAACAATTGAACACAAGTTAATGCGCATAAAAATAAGATGTTTAAGGCTAGGAATGATAATTTAATTCAATTGATACCAAGTACAACCAACAAATTTGAGACCCTAAATAACCTCGAAGAAGACGAGGAAACGATACGCGAGTACTGGAGGCCTCCAGATAAAGACAAAAAAAAGCAGATAGTAAATAGACCTAAAAAACCAACACACAAAATTTTAATATTAGGTGATAAGTCACGCTCGCAAATGTGCGAATCTAGTGCAAGATAAACTTGGCCCAGACTATATAGTGTCTAGCTTTGTTAAACCAGGTGCACAAATGAGTGAAATTACAACAACGGCAAGTGAAGAAATAAAATCCTTGAAGAGTGATGATGTAATTGTTTGGGGAGGGATAAAGGATATAGGGAAGAATAATACTAAAGAAGCTATGAAATATGTATTGAAGTTTGTGAATGAAAACAAAGACAAGAATATAGTGTTGATAAACTCCCCACAGAGGCATGATCTCATACCCACCTCGTGTGTGAACAAGGAAGTGTTAAATTGTAATACGCAATTGGGAAAAGTAACGAGACTTCAGCCAAATGTGAAACTATTTGAGATAAAATTAGTCAGGAACCAACTGACTAGGCATGGCCTGCACTTAAATCCTAAGGGTAAAAAACTAATTTCCCAAGAATTAGCAATGATTGTGGACCAGTTTTTTAAACAGACAAAAAAAATCCCCTATCCCCACTCCAAGGAAATCCATCTCTTCAGTACAAAGCAATTCTATAATCCAAAAGCCAAACACTGTTGATAACGTAACCAATATAGATCATTTACCTCAGCATCAAAGTACTTCAGTTCTAAGCAATTCTGTAACTCAAAATCCAGACACCGCTGATGAAGTAACCAATATAGATTATTTACCACGGCATCGAAGGAATTGTCCAGCCAAGAGAAACCCTGATTTTTTATGGACATAAGTGCGCGTTCCACACATAATCTAAATCAATCCATGTTAAACAGTGAATACCTTACAATATATCATCAAAATGTGAGAAGTTTAAGAAGAAAAGCTAATGAACTTTTAAGTCATCTGTATCCTGATCTTCCACATATCATATGTCTAATGGAGCATCATATGAATATCATAGAAATAGACTTTCTTAATTTAGAAAACTATAATACAGGAGCCAAATTTTGCAGGGTATCTAATGGAGAAGTAGTAGTTATGTATATACATAATAGTTTAAAATTTACAATTACTGACCTATGTAAATATAGTAAAGAAAAAGACATTGAAATATGTGGAGTAAAATTAAATGTTAGCTCCTCAACAGTATATAGATCTCCGGTGGGTAATTTTAATTACTTTTTACAAACCCTAGACAAGGTTCTCCAATCATTATATACAACTTATAACATATCACAATATATTACAACCCTAGCGCATGGAGAAATACCTAACCTAACTTCTGATGATGCTGTAGTCATATGGGGGTGGCTCGAATGATATCAATAAGAACCAAACATCTCTTGGACTCAGATACTTGAAGAACTTCATAAACAACAAGAGCAATACAAATATTCTAGCACTAACCGCACCTCATAGGCATGACTTGCAGGAGTCGTCATGCATCAATAATGAAGTTCAAGTATTCAACAGGAAACTACATAAGATCTTCAAGGCAAGGGACAATGTGACAATATTGGATATCAACCTTCACAGGAATGATTTCACCCAACATGGGCTTCATCTAAACACCACTGGCAAAGAAAAAATAGCAGAAATGATAGTGGAAAATATTAAGCAACCTGGGGTCAAAAAAAAAGAATATACCCATAACTATTGATGAGGAGGGAAACCCAAAAGATGTATGGCCAGAACTCCATGAAACAATCACCCATGCAGAAGTTAACAAGAATTCTGTGAGTAGTACTGTACCTGATGAGCATCATCACTTAACAAGAACATCAATTAGACCAAAGAGAACTCCAGTGACTAGACATGAAGATTTTTTATGGTAAACAGGTGTATCAAGGACGGTGCAGTGATCCTGGTTTTCCTCATATTTTATGCTTTACTGAACATCACTTGAATCAACAGGAAATTGAACTAACTCAAATTGATAGTTATACTTTGGGTGCCTCCTATTGCAGAACCTCTTTAAAAATGGGTGGCGTATGTATTTTTGTTAACAAAAACCTAAACTTTAAAAAAGTTGACATACAGAAATTCTTACAAGAAAAGGATATTGAAGCAGGAGCAGTTAAACTTTCTGTTAATTCACTTAATATTTGTATATTATCTATTTATAGAGCACCCTCTGGTAATTTTGCCTTCTTTCTTGATAAACTAGAAATGATACTTAACTTACTTTATAAAAATAACACACAACTTATTATTTGTGGAGATATAAATATAAATTACCTTGATGAAAATAATAAAAAAAAAACCTTTTCAACTCCTTACTGGCCTCTTATAACCTGACTAGCACTGTTTACTGGCCTCTTATAACCTGACTAGCACTGTTTATTGGCCTCCTGTAACCTGACTAGCACTGTTTACTGGCCTCCTGTAACCTGACTAGCACTGTTTACTGGCCTCCTGTAACCTGACTAGCACTATTTACTGTATTGTATTGTATTGTATTGTATTTATTATCTTTCCTTAGATCCTCACAGGATTACAAAATCCACGGATAAGGAAATAGTCAATTATCCTTAATAGTAAAATGACAACATCGACAATAATGACAATAATAATATAGAAAATACAATCTTAAGATTTAGTCTACATACATTGATTCAGTAGACAGTATCCTTAGTGCATCCAAGTAATAAAATACAATTTTTATCGAAAATATAATATTGTTAATATACCTTACATCTTGACAATGGATAGTATAATATTATATTAGAGTGTACAATACCCGTTTTATATATGCAATTAAGATTCTTGATAATGGTTAAAAATTCCTAGTATACAGTAAAACA
>Ga0268261_10002390_pt1 | contig 13425 bp, 13 predicted proteins | sample TergutNc150P1_FD_190353 | JGI IMG/M metagenome (GOLD analysis project Ga0268261, IMG submission 190353) | Nasutitermes corniger P1 segment gut microbial community from laboratory colony in Florida, USA - Nc150 P1 (SPAdes) (version 2) | ecosystem: Host-associated > Arthropoda: Insects >... | reverse complement strand
GACGGAAGATGCCAGGAAGCTGGGGGAGAGAAATTGGAAGAATGCCGCCAGGAACAGGGACAGCTGGCAGAAGCTCCTGAGGAAGGCCTTGGCTCAAAAAGGGCTGTTGTGCCAATGATGATGATGACACAACTACAGTAAGTTCATTTTTCTTGGTCCTGCACAAAAGATCTATGATGGTTGAATTGCATGGGTCACTCAGTACCCGCCCTTCTGTATTGTATTAATTTTTCTTTGTAACTTTAACATTATTCACTTTCTGGCATTGTGTTACATGAAGTCAAAGGAGAGCAGTAAAAATGTAGTTAAGGTGTTAAGAAATTTATGCTGAAGATGGAGGTTGTAGGTTTGGCCTAATCTGAATCACATGGTCTTGTAGATTCCATCCCAGAATACAGTTCTTTATGTCATGAAATTGATTTAGTGACACAGAATACTTGACTTTTATGTCAGAGCATTCCTCATAAACAAATTTTGGAGCTTACATAAAACATCAGGACTTCAAGTTGTTTTGCTGTGCCAGTGACTTAGGTATTAGTACAGCAAAACAGAAATATCAGTCTGGGTTTCCATTGTTTGTTATGAAAATGGTTTAAAGGAACCTTAACAGTACAAGGACTACACACTGCAACCTGGAGAAACTCCGTTTATTCCACCTAAGAGTGTAGTAAAGACACTTCTGCTGGTACCAAAGGAAGAAAGGCAAGAGAAGAATGGAAAGTCACCCAATTACCGAGTATTTTAATGTTACGGTGACGTGAGCTACTCTGTGATATTAAACAATACTCAAATTTCTAAATATGAATGATTTTTGTATTATGGCTATTGTGCATTGTGTTACTAATATTATTGTACCTAAGAATTTTTCAAAATTTGTTAGAGAAAGTAAGGCAGCGTAAGATACTATGCCGATTGCACTCCACAAAACTCACACGAGCCCGTTACTACGATTCTGTTATACCGCAAGGATTGCCACAAGAAATGAGGTTAATTGTAGTCCTAAAGGCGCAAAAAATTATGCAGGCTCTGCTAATATGACATTAGTGTAAGCGCAGACAAGCATTATCATTACTATGTGACATTACAAGTCCGCCAGCAAAGAGTTTTAGGTGGGTTATAATTACTCCGGACTACGGTCACTTGTACACAGACTTAAAACATCGAGGTTGATGTCATTGTCAACTCCTTACGAGTATTGTAATTCTGCGTAAATTGCACGCACATTAATCCGTGATGTTGGCGATCGTATAAGTATGGCAAACAATATAGACGAGTATTCCCCTCAAGAAGTTGTAGTACATGTAGCTAAAAAGGTTAAATTTGTCTCTTTATTTTCAGTCGTTCAGGTTAATGTACATCTGTATTCGATCAATGCATTATTGTATATGTTCCAAGGTAACAAAAATACTATTAGTAGTTGACCTTTGCTAGTGTTTAGTTGGTCAAACTGGCTGGTCAATTTCGCACCTGGCGACCATCCAAATATTCTCTTCGGCCTATAGCAGAGTCTATAGCCAGTTCACGATGAGTGGAATGATAAAATTACCGGCGATTCTTGCGAAAAGCGTGACAGCCAACACATTGGTAAGAATTCGTTCCATATTTGTATATAGTAGTTGTATGTTGTAGACGTGTATGTGTGGAACGTCGGCACGACAAAGAAGACGCAGAGTAGTCCCGTTGCATGGTCAGGTTACGTAAGGGGAGCGCATAAAAATTTGCAGGGAACGAAATCAGGTGACTGAAACTTTATTGGAACGCATTATGATAAAACATAAAAATAAATATTACAATAATGTTCGTTCTGTTTTTTTTTTTTTCGATTTTTGAGCAGAATGCTGTTGGCCGACCAATCATTGCAGCACGGAAGATTCATTTTACAGTTCACGGCAAGCAGAGTGATACGAAGGTCTCCCAGGTGAGTAAACCATATTAACGGTGAACACAGTTTTAGGTCGGAAAAGAACACCATACATCGCGTGAAATTGCCAGTCATTTTAAATTGGGGCTATTAACCCTTTAAACGCCGAGTTAAATCCCATCTGCCGGCATTATTAGGAGCTCACCATATTCTCCACGTTAGCAAAATAAGGGTTAACTTCATAATTGTATATTACATCATGTCGATTTTCTATTTGGTTGAAATCTGATGAGGAAGATTTAATGCAAATGTTTGTTAGCTGTGGGCACTGATGATGGAAACAGCTAATTGTTAAGTTCGTAACTTTAGATAATTATTAACTTCAACGTGGTATTGTTTTCCCAACACTGTTAGGTCATATGCGTGAAAATGCTCCGATTGTGCTGATTTTATTGGATATTTTGTTTTCTGGTATTGGTGCAGATTTGCAGCATTGTAATTTCATGTGTAAAAGGCAAAGCTGTCCATGTGTGCATCATGAATGCATACAGGGTAATGGAGGTATAGCCCCACCCATTCTTAAATCTGCTTTAGATGGGGAAGTGCATCTGCTTCATGCACCAACTGTTTCCCCATGAGGAAGGAGACTTTAGTTTCCACTGAACAGGAGACTGGGTTATCCCCAAGCTAGCCTGGATGCACTGGTGGTGATAAATGTCTTACTGCAGAAGGAATTGAACTGTGATTCCTTAGTTTTTCAGCCCATAGCGTAGTCATTGTAAAAAGCTACACTGATTTCATGTACAGGAGCCAGATATTATATTGCCAACATAAATAATTATGCCAATGGCGAAAGTTGTATCTCAGCATTATGTCCATATTAGCCTGTATCACTTAAAGCACATACTGCCAGTTTTCACAGTTGTAAAAACCATTGGCAGATGAAACTGAGTAGATTCTATTCAACTAGCTCAGTGGTAGACAATGATGTAATCAGTTTAAACTCAGCTGAGTAACTCTCTGCCTTTGCTGAAGTTTTTGTGGTCTTACGCTGTGCATATGAGCAAGTGATGAGATGTCAAATTCCCTGCTGTACTGTTCATCTCAGTGCTGTCATAATTGTACTCATTTGATGCCAAGCAACATGTAGTTGATTCAATGCCACGAGTCTGTTGCTGGTATATTTATTTGTTGTTTACAAATTGTGTGCAGAAAAATACAGGTTTACCAAATATTATGGTTGTAAGAGCATAAATAATTCTGATACTGAGTGAATTCTAAATCTTTGTGCATAAACCAAGTGATACTGCTAGGGAATGTTGAGGATCTGTTCCCACAAGACAATGCTACAGCCATCCACCATACTCTGTGTTAAAGACTATTTATTTATTTATTTATTTATTTATTCTTATTTTAACCTTTCTGATTCAGAAGGAATTGTTTTGAAGAACAGACACACTTATGTGTATACCGTGATTTTTTTCTAGAAAGGAATGTGCATCTAGCTGAGGTATGTCTTTGGAAAGGGTGATGCTTTGTCTTACCAAAATTAATATGTCAAGTCCAAAATCATTATATTAAATATAGTATAGTGAGTAGCAAATTATGGTAGTAATTGTTGTTGTTGTTCATTTGCTCTTTCTCCTCCTCGTTTGGTAAAAAAGATGCATGCTGGTGTGACCCTGTGAGAACAAAAGAAGTTGGACACATATGCATGAAGCAGTTATACTATTAATTTTCCAACTAAATGCACACGTACAATTGAACATTTGTATTGTTTATTGAATATCTCCCACATGTTTCGGCGCTCACTGCACTGTCCTCAGGGAGAACTCTTACCACGTCTCAAAACCATCTGCTTATTGTAAGGTAGGTTCATTGGTTGAGGTACAGAGCATGAAATACATCATGTGGGTTTATGCAAAGTTGTTTACAATGATTAAAGCAGATGGTTTCATTGGACTTCACATAAAGCACTCATTATACAAGAAATATGCACACAGCTGCGGATTGCCCTTTAAATGTGGCTGCAGTTGACTCCAGTATTGCAGCTGGAAGTTTTATTGAAGTGTTACTTTTGTGATTTTTTTCAAGCTTTCTCGAGACTACACAGTGGTAGACCACACTTACGATGCAGTGGTGGTCGGTGCTGGCGGGGCAGGACTACGTGCAGCATTTGGTCTTGTTGCAGAAGGATTCAAAACAGCTGTCATAACTAAATTATTCCCAACTCGATCACATACTGTTGCTGCTCAAGGTGGTATCAATGCTGCTCTTGGAAATATGGAGGAAGATAATTGGCAGTGGCACATGTATGATACAGTGAAAGGTTCTGACTGGTTAGGAGACCAAGATGCAATCCATTACATGACAAGGGAAGCACCAAAAGCTGTGATTGAACTCGAGAATTATGGTGAGTAGATTCAGACTTGACAGGCAGTAAGAATGCCTTATTTGAAAGAAAAATTTGTTGAAGTATGAAGTGGCTTTTGAGCCCAACCAGGAAGTAGGAGTTTAGCAAAACGAATGGGGAGTAGTTGAGAGTTTGCAGGAACACCTCAGGAACAGAAAGTATGGGAAGCTCACAGTGGCAGACTCAGGGCGATATATTTTGGCTATTGTCTCTTCCTCCTCTCAGGAGACTAATTTGAATATTCTTGGCCTAGTACTCTTCTCTTAGAAATGAGTTATGTCTTATCTGATGCTTCAACATTTAGTGGTGAGACTAGGATTAAGTCAATTGTTGTTTCTAGCAGACAAAAAATAAACTTGATGTCTGGAGCTGTGGTAGCCCAGAAAGTGATGAGTTATGGATATGTGGGTGCCTGTGGTTTCATTGTCAATGGAGTGTTTTTTGTTTCCACACCATCCAAACAAGCTGTGGTACTCACCCATTCTCATGAAATAAAGACATGCTTTTTTTTTCTAGGAAAGAGATAAGCCAGAGTATGACATTTAGCAACCCACCTCCATCTAATGGTGAATTTATGAAAATGTGGACCTCTGCCTCCATTTCCTCTATATGCCTTTTTAGCAGGGTGCTAATACTCAGGAATATCTTTATTTTTCCTAAATGTTGATGCTTCAGTTATTTTATTCCTAAATAAACATGTCTTAATAGATTGGTCTTGTTACTGGCTGACTGATTAACTTAATACAGTTGCCATAAATCTCTTCTTCATGAAGTTTGCAGTTTTTTCTTTTGTTTGGTGTTGTTATTAGTGTGTCTTTGAGTTCCTTATCTGTTAATTTTATTAGTTGCCTTGCCACACTCTACCCATCAATAATATTATCTGAATTATAAAGATAATGTAATGTACTTGACATCTACTATATTTTTATCCCCCCCCCCCCCCCCCCACTCTAGTTTCAATACAGAGTATTGGTGAGACAATTATTGTACCTACTCAGAATCAAATGTACATCTCACAGTTGTGCTAATTTTTGTGACCTGTACCTATACATTACATTTGGATGTGTAGCATAAGACATTTATCTCTCTTGGTGAATTGTTCTCTTTTACCGTCCTGGAGTTCAGTGTAAAGTTGCACTTTTGTTAATTTATTTGAAGTGTGCCATTGGTATTATAGTAGATAAATCCTAGTACTTACTGTATTAAATTATACTTAATTGTAAAGAAAAATGGCCTGAAAGCAAGGCATTTGTAACATACTGAATTCCAAAAACAGAATTGCCACATGAATCAAGTATGTAATGAAAATAATTGTTCAGTAGGCATGTAGAACTGTGAGTGCATAGTGTACAATAAGTGTATTTGTAACCTAGTGTTATGAACAGAATTCTTTTCCCCCAAGATTGGAACATTCGATGTCTTTCACATTACAGTCAGAAGGGACTGTATTATTTTCAGGAATGCCCTTCAGCCGGACTGACGATGGCAAGATCTACCAGCGAGCATTTGGAGGTCAGTCGCTGAAGTATGGTAAAGGAGGGCAGGCCCACCGGTGTTGTTGTGTAGCAGATCGAACTGGTCACTCACTCTTACACACATTGTATGGCCAGTCTTTAAGATATGACTGCAACTATTTTGTCGAATATTTTGCTCTTGACTTACTGATGGAGGATGGTGAATGTCGTGGAGTTATTGCTCTGTGTTTGGAAGATGGAAGTATCCACAGGTTTCGTTCAAAGAACACGGTAATTACATGTTATAATCCCAACTTCGTGTAATCTGATATACTGACAGCTTTGTTAAATAAACCATGCATCAAACAGTGGAAATTAATTTATGTATATATTCTCTTTCACAAGTGTAGTTTATGTAAATGTAAGAAAGAACGTTGAAAAATGGGGATAATAAATTTGTCCTGTCCTTGGATTGATGTTACTGAAATTACGTTAATCGATGGCTAGAGTAGAAATGCATATCTTTTGGTAGAGAGAGCCTGTAACTGTATAGAAGGTGATGAAACATAAGTTTTGTGCATGTTGCCATTTTTTTTTAGTAATGAAATTTCACAATAAATAATAGTTATACAGTAGAATTTCCATTTAGTGTTTCTTATTGTTTAATGTTACTGAATGTGCAGTGTTTCCTGCATAAGAATTTTTTCACCAGTCCAGTAAAAAGGAATGCAATCATGGGGTTTATTTTTGGGATCTGCTTTTGTATTTTGATCCCAATCATTTATTTAATTTGTAGTTTCATTATTCAGATTACAGATATGTATTATCAGGGGAACTTTGATATGCAGTTACTTTATTGCTAAAGAAACATTCATACAACAAGTCATAATGAACCAGCTAACAATTAGGCCAAAGTAACTTGTTGGTACAGGTGAACATTCATTATTTATCTGGCTTGTGTTTGTCACTTCGGGTATCTCATTACACAGGTCTTTACTGCTTATTAACTCACAGCATGTTATGTTACACTGCAACAAAAGCTGTCATACTGCACTTGAAGTTCACATCTTGCTGCAACACCTCTGTGACAGTCTTCAGTTGGTGAAAAATTAATACAAAAGTTGTAGGTCTGGAAAGAAACAGTTGGTAGGTCACATGCAGGCAATTAAATGGTCTGCAGTGAATTATTAGGTGTGATACAGTTTCACTGAACAGATATATCTAATAGTTGAAATAGGGTAATAAGTAACCTAAGAATCAATTGCTTATAGTCTTGACTCATGATGGATGGGTCAAACTGAATTACTTGACTACAATTACTTGACTTGGTGTTGCTTTATCTTACAGGTTTTAGCAACTGGAGGCTATGGTCGAACGTTTTTTTCATGCACTTCAGCCCACACGTCAACAGGTGACGGTACAGCTATGGTATCTAGAGCTGAACTTTATAATGAAGACTTGGAGTTTATACAGTTCCACCCAACAGGTGAGTGCATTTGATCAAAGTAGGAGGATTGTAAAATGACTCTGTCATCAAAATAAAAGACTGGGTGCCACAGTTCAGTGATTCCCTAAGGTGTCTCATGATTCAACAGTCCCACCAGATAAAGGCCCAGATCTTTGCCTAAAATTATGCGACAGCCACTGTCTTCCACATCCTTTCAAATTCGTTCTTTAATTGTCAGTCAATGTTAGCCATTGAAAGTTCCATGAAATAGATACAGAATGTATAAATAAGTCACAGGAGAAGGATTATGGTAAGTAACTGTCATGCTTTTGTAATACACAGAAGAGATCTGTGTTGTGCTTCAGGTATTTATGGAGCTGGTTGCCTCATCACAGAAGGTTGTCGTGGAGAAGGAGGATATCTCATAAATGGTGAAGGTGAAAGGTTTATGGAACGTTATGCTCCTGTAGCAAAAGATTTGGCTTCTCGTGACGTTGTGTCAAGATCTATGACTCTTGAAATCAGAGAAGGAAGGTAGGTTAAATGTATGAATGAAGACTGACCACAGCAGTTGGTTCCTCCAGGAAGAGAACCTTGCTACAGGGTGATGATGGCATGTAGCAGTAGGTTGTGCTGCTGACATTTCAGAAGAGATCTCTGCTGCTGTGTCCATCGTGAAGTATATGAAGTTATACCCCATGGCGCCTCCCATAAATCCGACCCCTTGTCCGTACCTCTGGGTATCGTAGATTCGTACTCTGCTGTACCCTGGGTCGTGTGGGAGGCTGTAACAGTTGTGGAGGGTATACCCTGATGGGGGTTGCCACAACAAATGCTGGCTAACAGGGTTCTGGTCTACCCAAGCCAAGGTGGAAGGTATCATGCCAAAGGCTGCATGGCACTGGGGTAGAGATAGCAGTGTCGTAACGGTCTCCTTGGGGAACCAGGCCACACCACATTGTATGTAGGCCTTCCGTCTGCGTGGGGCTCCATGGATGGTGACCTTATGTTTTTCTGCATATGTATGTAGGAGGGCTGCTTTTTGGGGACTCTGGCAGACATACATGAATGAATGAATGAAAAGTAGACCTGTGGCCCTGGTGACAGAGTATCGCTGCCCATGGGGACCCTGTTAGGGAACATGGAGGGGGCTCCCTTACCAGGGACTCTGAGGGAAAGATAAAAAGAGATATATTAAGTGAGAGGTAAAAATGCCCTGTCAGCGGGTATTTCTCTCCATTGGGGAACCTGGAGGGGATTCGCTTGCCGGGACTCTGAGGGTAAAGGGTAGCATATCTGGGTTCCTTTTTTTGGACCCAAAGGACATTAAGATTTTAGGAAATGTGGTACTGAGGGGGAAACTTCAGTCCACATTTTGTGTGAGTGTGAGGTCTTGGCTTCACTCAGATATACATGTCTGGGTTCCTTCTTTTTGGAACCTGAGGATATTAGAAAACTAAGTATAGGGGCCATCTGGAACTTTGCTAAAGGAACAGGGCTCCTCTAATCTAGTATGGGACATGGGTCACAAAGGGCCAGTCTTAAGGCCTAGGTGCACCAGGCCCAGAAGGGCTCAAACCCAAATACTGTTCTATTCTATACCCCATGGCCATCATCAGTATATATAGAACACATCCCTCATTTGTGTGTAGTGCATTGGCAGTGATGTATCTGAGACAACTTAGCGATTTTTGAGCCTCTTTATTTTGAATTTTTTTTTCTTTTTTACTAGTGCACAGCACTGGGCCGTGTGCACTGTAAGAATCTGGAAATGTCACAGGGTAGTCACAAAACAGCCAACAGTTCTGTGTCGTCATGATCGAAAACCAGGACCAACAGTGCCATGAATTTGCCATTAAAGCCTGAAATAAAAGACAGTCCTGATTTGCACACAGCCTACTTTTTATCATTGTTTTCTCCCTGTAAACTTGCAGCAGAGTTATAGAGTTTAAAGATTATACAAATATATATATATATAAAACACAGACACACACACATGCACGCACGCACACGCACACGCGCGCGCGAGACAGACAGACAGAAAATGCCATGTAGATGTGACAGGATCAGAACTCCAATTCCATAGTTTCTTTTTATTATCACATGATTCCTACATGTCCAAGTTTTGAGCCTATGCAAGTTATGGCATTATTTTCTACAGGCTTTATTTAATTGTATGAAACATTTTTTGCTTTGCAGTGTAATATTCAGGAGAGGGTTCCTCCTCTCAATTTATTCATGCATAACAGGTGAATGATATGTTTATAATTGTTGCAGTGTGCCAAAGTGAACCAGTCTGAGTATGGAACATTCAAAGACCTTGTAAAATAACTAATAGAAATTAATGTAGACGAACACTGCATGTGTGCAAGGATGCATGCATGCATTCACACACACGCGCGCACGCGCACACACGCACGCACACACGCACACGCACACACACACGCACACACAAAATAAGCAGTTTCGTGGTAAATACTTGGAGAGGACAAGTTCTGTTTCATGCGTAGGGAAGACCATTAATGCAGTATGACAATTGCAGAGGATGTGGGCCTGAGAAAGATCATGTGTACCTGCAGCTGCATCACCTGCCACCAGAGCAGCTGGCTACCAGACTGCCTGGTATCTCGGAAACAGCCATGATCTTTGCTGGTGTGGATGTAACACGTGAACCAATTCCCGTACTTCCAACAGTCCACTACAATATGGGTGGTGTTCCCACCAATTACAGAGGTCAAGTGCTTACTGTTTCTGGAGGAAAGGACAAGGTTGTGCCAGGTCTTTATGCCTGTGGTGAAGCAGCTTGCTCATCCGTACATGGTGCTAATCGTCTTGGTGCAAACTCATTACTGGATCTGGTTGTGTTTGGACGTGCATGTGCAAAGACCATTGCAGAAGAAAACAAACCTGGTGAAACCATTGGTTCTCTGAAAGCAGTAAGTGTGTGTGTGTGTTAAAATTCTGTTTACATCACTTCTCCTTCAAGCATGTTATTTTAAGCTGGTTCAGCTGCTTGGTATGTTCAATTCTGAACATACATTAGTCATGCTGTCCATGATAGAATTTCCATTAAACTTGGTATTGGAAGTTTTTACTAATGTTTGTATCAGAATTATATATTTCAAAACTGTCTTTTCCTGTTTTGCCTGCCATCTTACTTTGATATCTTAGAGCTGCCTTATTACTTACAGACCTCAGAGTTCCCAGTTACTAGCCCTTAGGACTGCTGTATTAGAGACCTTAGAACAGACTTAATGTTTAAAGGGCTTACAAGTTTACCAAATCCATAATCAGAATAAAAATGTATAGTCACCTTATAATTGTGTGTAAAGTTCAGCATGTTCTGTGTACGTATTTCCCCGAGAATTGAAGATTAAGGAGAGGGTTGTCATATCTGGGTAAATATGGTACTTAAGATTCCTTACAGTTCCCATTTTACATAGAAGGTTGGGCTGGTCATTCACCAAGGCATTAAGATATGTAAGATATGTGACAGTAATCTTAGTTGTAGCCCAACCACAAATAAGCTGATGAGGAACTTGGCATGCCCAGTTAACTCTGAACAATGTTACAGGGAACAAGTCAAAGCTACTATGGCAAAGTGTAATTGTCCAGCCAGGAAGGAAGAAATCAGGGATGTCAATAGGTGTGAAAGTTGAGGACATGCTTGTAGGATGTTTCTGTCAAAATTGGGCTTTAAACATTGCTGTTCGGCAAACTACTTTGAAGCAGAAAGCTGAGAAGATGAGTGTATTTGTTTGTGAAATAAACCAAATGCACAATATCCAATACATACAAATAATAAAGGCACTATTCTGACATGTTTTGGTAATAATATACCATCCTCAGGGAGTACATGTGCCAAGATTAAAAGCAGCTACCAATAGTGAAATAATGTTTACAAAGTTTCATAACCTGTAGTATGATATGCAGTTGATGTCAGTTGTGTATAGAAAAAATATACATTACTACTACTACTACTACTACAATTGAGTTGTCACTTGGTGGCAGTAGTCCTCACACTAGTACAGACAAAACAAAGAAGAATAAATACATGTAAATGAAACAATATAAAAAATCTCGGTACAAGCAATAGAAAACACAGTAAATGCAGGTATGCATATTACCAAAACACCCACACATTACAAAACCCACACATACACACACACCCACACATTACAAAACCCACACATCCACACATTACAAAACAAGTTAAAACAACCACAGTACAAGTTAAAACAAACACAGTACAAGATATACCCAAATGAAATAGTCATAATATAATCAAGTACCCTCAGTATAAGGTTACCCTAATGTACGAGGCACTTTTATCCCCAAGAACTTCACCTTAACTCACTTCACTTCAAAATAAAATCTTCTTCTTCTTCTTCTTCCTGTAGCACTACGGCCCTTTTAGTTTGGTCTTAGCTTCCTTCAAAATAAAATCACATAGATCACATCAGTTCACTCCACATTACTACACTTCATATTACTTAACTTGTTTACACTCAATCCCCACTTGAAGTCCCTTGCTTGTAACTACATTTTTAACCCTCTTCCTAAACGTGTTCAGTTTACAGGGGACAGACGCTAGTAAGCTTGCAGGTAATTGGTTCCAGCTTTTAATGGTCCTATTTATGAAGGAATATTTACCAACATCTGTTCTTTGTTTCCTAGTCCTAATTTTCCAATTATGATCATCCCTACTCATAGCATGGTTTTAGAAGTCTATTCCCTTTCGCTTTCCAAGCCCATCTCCTGCTGTATGCCTTGAAAAAGGTGCATATTCGGGCTGTTAATCTTCGATGTGCCAAAGTTTCCCAACCTGACTCATTTATATTATTTGCAAGTTTAGCTGCTCTTTTGCACCCAATTTAAAACGCTTACCCGACAATATACTTGAGGTTTGAAATGTTATAATTAAAAAAAAAGGTTCACAACATTTCTTATACAGCAGATATGATTTGTACAGAATAAAATTATAATCTTTGTGGTTGGTGGTCAAGTTCTTCTAGTCTATGGCATTATATATTCAAGCATTTAGTATGGTTCTCAATCCGTATTGGACTGTTTCATTTTGCTTGAGCTGCTTTATGTACCAGAGCCAACTGAGTATTGAACTCATTATTTTAATATACCAGTACAGGAATATGTATTTATAATGTGCTAGCCATCCATCCACTTGGTTGTGGTGAAACCAATACAGCAGAGACCCAAGAGAAATTTTGAGTGACCTTTGATGAGGTGGTAATATCGTATCCAAGAATATGCTGCAGAAATGCTCAGGAGTATAAAGTGCCTGTGGTTGAATGTTGAACAGAATGCTGGAGAATCATCAGTTGCAAATTTGGATCACCTGCGACATGCAAATGGATCTGTACCTACAGCGACTTTGCGTCTGAACATGCAAAAGGCCATGCAGACACATGCAGCTGTTTTCAGGACAGCTGAAACACTACAGGAAGGTGTAAAAAAAATGCAAGGGCTGTACAAGAATATGGATGACCTGAAATTGTCTGACCGTAGTCTGGTTTGGAACTCGGACTTGGTGGAAACGTTGGAACTGCAAAATCTCATGCTGAATGCGATGCAGGCCATCATTGCAGCTGAGAACAGGAAGGAATCACGTGGTGCCCATGCACGTGAGGATTTCAAGGTATTCCGTTTATTTCTGTTTCTTTGCACAAAGTGAAAGCATATGTAGGTTATGTGCTTCCATCCCTGTGGTTGTTATGTGTCCAGCGCCGTTGAATGGACGTGGATGAAAGTAGATTTATGTAATAAGGTTGTCAGTTGAATTTGATTTTGTTTCTTAGTAGTCCACCGAATCCATATTTTATGTGAAACTTGAGGTGAACTTTATTGATTTACTTAAAATGTGCCCATTATACCAAAAACTGGTATATGAAGTGGAATGTGAATGTTGTTATGATTCATCACTTTTTGGGACTTTTTCATATAGGTTGTTAAAATGAAGGAAGATGAGAGGAATGGGTTGTGCAGCATATGTGGAAGAAAAGAGACATGCATACACAATTTTAGTCAGGAAATCTCAAGGGTATAATAAAACAAAGGAAAACTACAGATTATTACATGGCTTTAATATCTGTTAACCCTTTAAAACCCGAATTAAATCCCATCTGCTATTTGCTGGCATTATTAGGAGCTCACCATTTTTCCACGTTAGCAGGATAAGGGTTAAATTATTAACCTTTAGGCGACTAATGTCATATATATATGGAGCACCCAT
>Ga0268261_10002389_pt1 | contig 13427 bp, 14 predicted proteins | sample TergutNc150P1_FD_190353 | JGI IMG/M metagenome (GOLD analysis project Ga0268261, IMG submission 190353) | Nasutitermes corniger P1 segment gut microbial community from laboratory colony in Florida, USA - Nc150 P1 (SPAdes) (version 2) | ecosystem: Host-associated > Arthropoda: Insects >... | reverse complement strand
GCCTGCTGAGATCTTGGGAGTAAAGCGGACGAGGCGTGGAGCTGTTTACTCATCTGCACACTAAAACTAAACTAAACTCCGTGGCCTTAGTCCGCGAGCGAACTATACCGACAGAGCGGCCGCCGCCGGTCGGCGAAGTTAGTGCACACTATCGAGGTTAATAATGAGTGGTTATACCTTCACTATCCTAAACCTTAAAGACGTGGACAGGGACAACTGTACCTTTACCGTTACCATCGTGACATTCGTCTCGCCTATGTGGTCGATTTTCGAACCCGGTACCTAACAAGTGCGAGTCTAATTACCGCCTCAGCCAATCTATTCGGCCGTCAATTCCGTCACATGTGGGAAAAAAATTCCGTCACCGAATTAACATTAATGTATTACAAACAAGTTGGAAAATACGCGCAGCGCGTAACACTTCTGGCCCGCTCGCTCTATTATTGTCCCTAGATGCTAAATTCGTAAACAATTTCCAGAAAAATACTCAGTATTTTAACACACACTATACCATTGCTCAATCTCTCAGCAACAGAGTTACAATCTCGAGATATCGTGAAGGAGATTTACAACCGATAATGGGTGATGTTCAACTGTTTCTTCAGCCACAGATCCTACGTCATAAAGAACACTGAATCGGTTATAAAAACTGTCTTTACGCCCTCAGCGCGTACCTCATAGAGATCACTGCCTCAGTGGCACTGCCGAACTGAAAGTAAAACCAGCATGACAGAAGATATTTATATACGGCCTTGCATTTGGTATATAATGTGGAATCTCAGGAGTCACAGAGAAGCCAGAATCACTGAAAACAGTGGCATAGAATTATTAAGTTACCTGTTGTGCCAGTGTGGTAAGTCAGACAAAATATGGGTGACAAAAACCAGTTACAATTAAAATATCATTTTTCGGAAACCGAGGACAGTATAATATTAAAACGAAACTTAAAGAAATGGTGTGAGAGTTTGAATTAAATTAATCTGGCTCAGGATAGGCCAAAAGGTTGTCTCGTTCAAAGAAGATATAAACAGTGTAAAAAATATTGAGTAACTGAGCCATTATCGGAAGTTGCCCTGTGAGGATATAAACAGCAGTATTTCATACGTGATGTGTACCAATGAAGAAGGACAAGTTGGTCGAAACATGTCGTAAAACACGATAAATCTCTGACAAAAGTAAAACGTTTCTGTTTTGTCTGACAGATTACTTCATTATACAGCAGTTACTGACTACCCTTCAATGCAGAAAATGAGTGCACCATAAGCTTTAATAGCAAAGTTCTTGGTAAAAACACATATACAGACTGCCCCAGTAAGAAGTTCATAATATCTGTTAGGAGCTTGCATGGCACAGGGAAACTTGGCTCTGTGTGAATACATGTTTGTGATATAAGAAGATTGTAGCCGAAAATGACAAGCACCAAGGTTATGTTAAGTAACTATAAAGAGAAGTAAATGGAATATTACCACAAATGATCGTACTTTGTATGCAGCCGTAACAAAACTATATGCATGTTCACAGGATTCCTGAGTACTGAAGATGCAGTGTGTCCTGGTAACAATGGAATGAAAGATCAAGTGGCAGCACTGCGCTGGGTGCGTGACAATATCGCAGTGTTCGGTGGAAACCCCAACAGCGTGACGATATTTGGTGAGAGCGCAGGTGGTGCCAGCACTCACCTTCACATGCTGTCACCTGCCAGCAAAGGTAAGAAGTACCAAAGCTGTTGCCCAGCATTACCCCAAGTATGGAAACGACGTGACAAACAGTGAAAATCTTATAAATAACACAGCCAGGTTTACTCGGTCATTCTAACTGAATGACCATGGTTCAACTTTCCGCAGTGGGAGATAAGATTCTCTTGACCACTGTGTTCAAACCAGCGCTGGGTCGCACCCATACTCTTATCACATGTGTACTATCAAGTCCTTCAGTAATGGCAAATAATTCGGAACATAAAGCTTAAGAACCAATTGAGCTTAAGCATGTGTCGAGGACCTCACCTTCATCACATAGTGCTGAATTAAGCACACAAATGTTATAGCTTTGATAAACGGCATGTAATTGCTTTAAAAGCATCAAAATGCTTCTTTCACTTACAAAAATGACAAAATGTTAGAGATGCAACTATTTGCTCCTCTTTGCAATGCAATCATAATGAATCTTGACAAGCACCAGTTTTACTATTTGCTTCTTGTCCCTTTATTGTTCAACATGACTACTGCATACACAAGCTAAAACAAACACAGTCTCATTGTATTCTTTCTTTTGAGTGATTCCCCGGTGTTTGAATTTTATTTCGCAACTTTCTGAACACTCTGTCTGTTCCTTCTTCCTGTTTACACTGCCTATGAAGACAGAAAAGGCAGTGTTCCGAAACGTCGGAAAATAAAGTTCAAACACCGAGGAATCACTCAAAAGAAAGAATACAACATTCAGAACATGGTAAATGTTTGAAATCAAGAAACACAGTCTCCTTCTTCACCGTCACTCCACACTAATAACAATATGCTATAGTCCGTATATCCTCCCCATGTCTGAAACAGCACAATATGCACTCAAGATTGCAATTTGAATTGGGAATGAAAATTTTGGGAATTTTGACTTTACTTCAGTTCAGACGTTTCCTTTTACAGGTTTATTCCACCACTCCATCTCCCAGAGTGGCACTGCTACATATCCTTGGGCAGTTATACCTAAAGGAAGACCCAAGTCTCTTGCAGAGCAAGTGGCAGGTCTGTTTGACTGTCCTGCTCACCCAAGCAAAGACCTTATCTCCTGTCTCAGGAAACAGGATGCATACAAGTTGTACAGTGCAGACCATGCCATTGAAGTAAGTTGCCACATACATGCCGAAAATGGTATGAAGCTAAAAAATGATAATACAAGCAACTGCCATGTACAACACAGCAGACCAGGAAGCACAAATTGACCTGCTTGTATTGACTTTAAATACAGTGCTTGAAATAATCCAGTCTATGACTTAACAAAAATAATACCCTCAAAAAAAAGCAAAGTGGCTTTCCTTGAGCCAAATTACATTACACACACAACGCAGTAAGGCGTGATATTTTTAAAAATTAGCAATATTCATTTCAACTTAGTTTCTCCTCAGGAAGGTGATATGAGAATTGATTACTGTGATGGCAGATGTTTGTGAGCAGATTAGCAAATGGCTGATTAAGAAATTCCCAACTTCCATCCTGGTGATGATGTCTCCCAGTAATCTATCATATCTTTTGAAGAGAAAATTCAGTCCATTTACATGATCTACTTCAGACACCCTCATTTTTATGCAGAAGCATACATTTAATTGTCCTGTCCACAAGAAGTTTGATCCACACATTTGGACACTGACTAGTGGTCAATAGGAACATCACCCACACTTAGTTATAATAGTGTGATCAAAGAAATCAAGTATATTCCGCTCTAATATCATGCTGAAATGTAGTTCAGAAGAGAGAGATTTTTGATAAAGGAAATATATTTTAAAACCAAAGAAATAATGCTTTGAGTTCATGGTTCCACTCCAAGCAAGAGTTACAGGGTCCAGGACCTTTGGGATTCAGTTAGCAGCCTAAATATTCTGTATGCATTTTTGGGGGTCAGGGAAAGGAACTGCTACTCACCTTCTTCTAGTACTGAAAGTGATTTGCTTGCACTCTCTCAATATGCCTTCCTAGCTAAGAGTTAATAATGTGCAAGTGACCAAGTTTAGAATACTAATATACATCATAATTCATACTGGTACCTTTGATGTTGACAAGCCATTTTACTTTCCAGGATGACACACATAACTTTATGCAGTTCGTACCAGTTGTTGAGAACCACGTGGGGGAAGGAGATGAAGCGTTCCTACCCGACTACCCCAAGAATATATTGCTCAGTAAGGGCCGAGAACTTGTGCCTTGGATGGTGGGGTTAACATCCAGTGATGGAGCACTTATGACAGCCTCTTTTCCAGAACTTTTCCAAGCAGGTGAGACAAAACCTTTACATCAAAAATGTCTAATAAATCACTGCCATCTTGGAACTGCAATGGCTACTGTCACTAGAAGGACATGTCATTTGAAACTGTTCTGAACCACAGTAATTAAGTTCAAAGCAAACCATTACCTTTCCTAATCTCTTATGTTCCCATCCACCAAGCCAGTAGCTTCCAAATGCCATCTTCATCAAATTTGTACCTAACTACTTTTTGCTTACTTTCTCTTCAATCTTGTACATAACCAGCCTGTCTTAGAGCTTTGATTACCTTAAGTCATTACTTGTATTGCTGCTTTAAACAAAACAACATTCTGTATTTCATTCTCTACAGCTGAAAATCAATTTTTTTCAGTGACCTTACTCTGCCACACTATAAGTTTCTATGTGCACAGTGACCAGTATAGCCAATAAAACCAACTTTTAAAAACTTGTTCCAAATAGTGTCTGACTCACCCATGTATAATTTTCCTGCCCTTGCAGTATGATCAATAATGACCACTGTGTAGATCATACATTTTGCTCCTTTAGTTGCTGTTCTTGTAGAAGGTATGTGCTAATGCAGACACATACATGATATTACTGAAAGGTATGTGCTAATGCAGACACATACATGATGTTTATGGACAGTATGTGCTAATGTAGACATATACATGATGTTTATGGATGGTATGTGCTAATGTAGACACATACATGATGTTTCTCATATTGAGTACTAAAGCATGGCAGTAGGCTGGATCTTCATTTCCCATCAGGTTGCTTATATTTAGAGTTAGTAGTAGTAGTGAACATCTTTCTTGTAACCACCACTGCCACACTGACATCACCAACCCCTACACCACCACACCTTAACGCTACAATCCACAACACCACTGCCGCCACCATCCCAACACCATTACCGCTGCCTCCACCGCCACCCCCACCACCAACACCACCACTACTAACACTACTATTACTACAAATACTAATACTACTGTTGTTGTTGCTGTTATTGTTGTTTTTGTTGTTGTTACTGGTAACACATGTACCCTCTGATATTGTTACATTTGCCAGTGCAATTAATATTTCAATGCTCATGGCCACAACAACAACTGATACTTTCTGCATTACAGGTGAACCACAGGAATTGGATTTTAAGTTAGAGGACAGTTTTATTTTAAAGTCACTGCTTTCTAACCCTGAGGACAAATCAGTTGCCAAGGATGTGGCTCAAAAGATCCAGATATTCTACTTCAGAGACAAGTCAAATAGTGCTGCAGTTTTCTCAAGTGCTACAGATGTAAGGAATAATTTTCTTTTCTGTTCACACAGTACAAAGTTTAGCACAAGCATCCAACTTGAGTCTCTTATGGTAAGGGAAAAACCGAGATAAACAATATTTGGTAACAAGATACTGAGGTGAATGTATAAGCTACAAGAGACATACAAAGAGAAAGATGGAGAAACTTACATATGAGAACTTTCATAACTTCACTGCATATTACTGGTGTCATTAACCTTTTAAAACCTAGTGGTTTCTTTACGTACCACCGGGCTTAACATTCAAGAATTCTAGGTGGTGCTCGCTTAGTGTTGAGTGTTTTGTACTGATCTCAGAACAGACATCGACTTTTGTTTTATACATCATTAACTGATTGGTTTTTATAACTGTGGAGGAAAGTGTTTACTGCGCGGTACGAACTGATTCCTCTTATAAAGCAGATACACTTAGTCTTTAAAAGGTTAAGCTTAAGAGAGTGTAGCAGACAGAGTGCATGGAAAAGGCATGAATGAATACAAATATTTTAGTCAGACCACCAGAAGGGATTTGGAGTGGCCCACAGATAGATAATACAGTTAAGTAAGTAGGTTAGGGGATGTGTACTTGATTAACCTGCCTAACTTAGGACCCCATGGCAGGCTCTTGTGATACAGAACTGAACAATCAGCTCCTTAAATTGAACAGCTCAGCACACAATACAATATTACTGCAGTCTGTACAGCAGCATCATTTTTCCATATAATCACCTTTATTTTCGGTACATTTAGACCAGTGGGCCACAAGTTTCTGTATGCCCTCTACAGGAGTACAGCCAACACAACAAAATAAAAAAAAAAATCTGGACACTGTGTGACTCACCCATGTATAAACTTTGAGAATCATTTTTATTTCTGGTCTCAGTTTACTTGTGATTATTATTGCACAATAGTGGCTCAAACTGGTTAAATTCTGAGACAGTTTATTAGCCAGTGTTTTGCTGAAATGTATGCTTGTTTGAATTTACAAACTGTGACACTTCTCATATGTAATATTCACTTGCAGTTCCAGGTTTGTACTTAGTTTCACACCATTTTCTGCCATGTCCTCCATGATACACATATACAAACTTGTAATGTCATAACATACAGACTGGTACAGTATATCTACTTCAAGTTCCTCTACTTCCATAAAACATTATGTCAGATAAACATTTAGGCATAATGGAAAGAAAGAACCTTTCAATTTGAATTAATTTTGAACAGAAAATGAAACAAATCAACATTTCACTTATAATGTAGTAACTGCATGGTGGATAATCCTTTTTCAGATAATGACAATCAAGTAATATCAATGTGTTCATCAAACCCAAAGATTCATTACAATCCACACAAGATCACACACAACAAATCAGTCTCCATCAACAACACAGTTTCTTTCAGATATGTTTTAATATTAATTCATAACAGGGATTTGCTCCAAGGAGGTAGAGCAGCCAGAACATGAGGCTGCCCACTCAATGTTAAGAATGCTTGGTGCTATACCTCCACTCCCCCATATATCTTCATGAAATGCACAAGGACAACCTTACATTTCACAATGACAGTCAAAGTAAATACAAACACAACATGCTATCCTATGAGGTGGGTTAAATGTCGTTCATGCATTGTCTTTGAATACATCATTCAAGTATAATGTTTCTATGACAGATGCTTACAGATTTACTTTTCCTTGCCGGGATAAATTCAGCCGTGAAGTTTCATTCTAAGAGAGGATCAACAGTCTACTACTACTGCTTTGACTATCGTGGTAGTAACAGCTTCATTAGTCTGTTCATGAATTCAACAGTTGACATTGGTGAGTGTTTACAGTTTGTAGAACATGTAAAACAGTTGCAATGAGCTGTAAGAGAAAGCTATACCTTTGTTTCATTTCAGAACACACAATTGAGCACGTGCACACCTCCACATGCACACACACAAAATAGATGAAACGTTACAATGTTAATACTGATCTGTACATGACATCATAGGAGCTGTGGTAGCTTGGTACAGTAAATGGCTATGCACTGGATGAACACAGCTCAGTCTACAGAACGAGGGTCTGCCATGTTCATCACCAGGACAGCAAAGATTCCGCCAATGAACACAAGGGGCTCTTTCCCATGGAGTAATGCAGCTGGAGCATAAAGCTGACTGTTCACCAGTACATAGTACTGATACTGAGAATGCCTGGTATTCACTGCCACTTCCCCTCATGCCAGATATATCCAGTCAAGAAAGACCCCTCCCCACCCACCCCATTGTCCTCTGTCTTCCAGATCACTTTAACATTATCTGCCTATCTACACACAGGCTTCCCAAGTAGTCACTTTCCTTCAGATGTTCCCACCAAACAATGTACACATTTATCTCCCATGCATGCCACATGCCCCAACCCATCTCATCCACCTTCATTTGATCATCATAACAATATTGGCAAGCAGTACAGTTCACAAATCACACTGTATTATGCAACTGTCTATCATCATCATCATCATCATCATCATCATCATCATCATCATCATCATCATCATCATCATCATCATCCTCCTCCTCCTCCTCCTCCTCCTCCTCCTTCTTCTTCTTCTTATTCTTCTTCTTCTTCTTCTTCTTCTTCTTCTTCTTCTGAAATACAGAATCTTACTGAATCTTACTGATGCTGTTCTTTAGGACACCAAAAGACAATGCTTGTATCCGTCCATCCATCCATTCATCCCATGGCACTATGGCCACCAAACTGTTCTAATCTGTGCTTTCAGCTGCCAGTTGTGACACTGGAGAAGTCTGGCAGCACATTCTTTTACACCTTCCTCCAATTTAATTCCTGGGACTCCCCAGTGGTCGACTGCGAGTAAACTCAGCTGGCATAATTTTTTTGTTTATATGGTTGATGGGGAGTCTTTGTACTTGTCCAGCCCAATGTAGTCTCTAAATCAATACATGCATCTGGGGAGGCAAAGTAGGGAATTCTTTTGGTTAGCACTTTCTTTGCATCATATCATTGAATTTCCCCACCACAGCACATTCTGTGTTTATGTCACTATTAATAGCTGAACACCAGGAGAGGCTTTCCCCATATTTAATATTGTAGGAGTGGCTCATACCTCCACTTGACCCATGGACTTTACTGATTACATTTACACTGCACCAATCCAATTCCTATCATTCATGTTTACATCATAAGTCGGTATTAATATTACTTTGAATTGCAGGTCCTGTTCATCTGGACGATGTGCTGTACCTGTTCCCACAAAACCACCTGTTTCCAAACTTGAAATTAACACCAGAGGACGAAGACATCGTGGAGACAATGACATCCCTCTGGGTTAACTTTGCCCGCACAGGGTACGTTACACACGTTCTATACTTCAGTGTGCAACTGATACTTTAAGGGAGAGCACAATGACTACTTTCACAGCTACTTCATGAGCCTTTCTCAAATACAGCATGAAGCAAAACTGTATTTGTTCTGAATGGGTCAGTTAATGAAATGTGATTGTGGTAGTGGTGGTAGAGAATTTCCTATGTACCATGAAATATGGAACACAAAATTGGTATTTTTGATGATATCAGTACTTAAATTGTAACCTATTCTTTTTTCTAAATAGCACAAAGAAAAATTTAAACACACCATCAGTCCAAGTTAAAAAAAAATCCAAATGGACCATCATTTTCATACATTTCAATTTTCTTACTCATACCACAAATTGTTACTTTAGATCCATCGAAACCCCCTAACATTGAGGTGATATATCAATAATATAAAATGGAGGAACAGCACCAATAATTACATATTCATTTCCAATTATCAATTACTCGGCATTAAATTTGGTTTAGAATCGGGGATCACATATTTTAGATTAATCAGATGATACAGACATTCTTATTTCCCTCCATTCTGGATTGATATTGTGGTAAATGTGCGGCAGATAGAGAAAAACACAGATTCAAATAATGTTAAATCTAGGTACTGTAGAATGAGTGGATCTGAGAAATATGAAGATACAGAATTTGAGCGTGATGGCTATGATTAGAAACACATGTAACAGAGTTGCTGAGTAGGCAAAAACCCACAAGGAATTGTAGTGCCAACAGAACACAGTGTCACTGTAAAACAAAGAAAAAAGTACACGTAGGCAAAACCATGTTTACATTTTATTCCATGGAATATATATTACCAAAAATTATTAAAACAAAAAATTATAGCCTTATGAAGCAAAAATTTTACATGATGTACTCCCCTTAGTACAGTGAGTTCCATTTCAGTAATTTGGCCATGTAATTTTAATTCGACTACCATGTAAACCAGACACAGTAGTGGATAGTGTCAAGACACACAAGAATTTTTTTAAGTGTGCTGTTTAATGATGCTGTCAAGTGTGAAGATTACACAGTGTCGATGATGGAGGAATTAATGTGTACGGAGCACTGGAGCAATGACACAAATAGGGGAAAAACTGATTTACTCAGAGAAAAACTTGTACCAGTGCCACTTTGTCCACCATAAACCCCATATGGACTGGACAGGGATCAAACCTGGGCACCTGCAGTAACAGGTTGGCAAATAGCCACCTGAAACCTATTACAGCCTCATGACACAAAATGTGGTTTAACCAAAACTAACTTCAGTTCACCTAACAAATGCTACCTTACAAAATGCTTTTTGTTTGTAACAGGAATCCAGCACCAAATTGGAATCCCGTTTCTTCGCCTGATGTGCTCGACTACATTCGCATCACTCAAAATGGGCTGCAGCCAGGACAAGGACTTTTCAAAGAGCGCAGTAAATTTTTGGAAACTCTGCCTCTCATAACTAGATATGCAACCTCAGATAAGGATGAACTGTAGTGACATCATCTCTGCTTTAGCAGTTTAATTGTGATAACACTGTGGTCATAAACAACTCTTGTAAAATACTGTAATGTTCAAAGTTCTCCAGATTAATACTGTAAGTCACATTTCTGTTTGTATACACAACAAATTATGTATACTGAAGCAGATGAAGTTCCGTTGTTGCCAAAACATAAGGCAGTATGCTGTAGTGTATGTAATTTCTGGCACTAAATCATTTCTTCATACATAATAACTGAAAAATCAGGCAAGCCAGTAAAAAAAAATTATTAAGTAGGTTTTTTTTTATTTTGTTTCTTTCTTTCCTCCCAGAAAATCTAGAACACATGTCAGTTTCTGATAACAGGTGCATGCCAGTTGTATGCAACTTGCAAGAATTTTCCATACAATTACCAGTCAATTTTGTGTTGCCAGCCAACACAATAGGCTTGGTTCCTCACAACCGCAGTTCATGTTTATTGTCAACCATTACCTGATGTCACAATCTTAGCCTCCAATACTGAAGCTGTGTGTAAGTGCCTGATTTCTAGGTGCCAACAATATTTTACTTGATAGCACACTTATGCAATTGTGAAATTTGAAAATGTGACTTTCCGATCATTCTGTAGTCAAAAGGTGAATAAAACCTACAAATTAACCTTCAACATAACATACAATGTAACGCTGTGAACATCCACATATTTGTCTACATTAATAGCCATCATCCAGCTGTACAGAAAAAAAAAAGACTCAATATATACCTGCAAAATTTAGGAACATATCTCAAAACTTATAATGAATTCATTTGCAAAATTAATACAAAAAATGTAGTCCAAAACAAAATACACATTATAGACACTAAAGAAACATATACGTGTAAGGCAGTACAGTGTAACTGAGTGTGATTTGGGGTAAAAACACATACAATTACAAATGGAGTAAAAAATTAATTCATAGGCGTCCTCCACCTGAATCAAAGCACTCATCGCCATGTGCGATGACAGACTGTCGCATCCTGTCACAGGTCCCGGGGCAGTTACGAAAGTTTGACAGGCACCAAGAGTGAGTTGGTAAAGTGTCTCTTCATGTTCAATTGGAGATGAATACACTAGGGATTTAAGTGTCCCCATAGATAAAAACCTACAGGACTGAGGTTGGGTGAAAGTGGAGGCTGTTCCTCAAAAACTAAGTGTTTGTGAACAAACATTGATAGGAACTGTTTTTTCTTGTTTTGATGTGCAGAATTCACACATCAAAATTGTACATGCATTTTTTTAAATACACCCTGTATATTTCATTTCACTATTCTAATCTTCATGTGTCACCAAAGAAAAACAGGACAGGCAATGCATATATAATGTAACAATGAGGTGCATTCATGCAACCATTGTTTCTGTGGAAAAGTAATAAGTATTGCATATTCGGAGTGTGTGTTTGTAGCCTTACGTATTCAGTATGCAATGCGCATGCGCTATATTGTTATCTGTGGCCTCTCCACTTCTACAATACTTTTCCACATTATCTCACAAACGGTTAGATTTTAGAAGAAAAAAAAAGTTATTGGACATACGTGGTAAAATGTGTGTTTTGATTTCCTCTACAAATTTTGTTTGAAACATTTGTCATTCTAAAAAAGAAATGAACGAGATATGATCAAAAATGTTGGGCGGTCTTCATGAAAAGTGCCCGCTTTTCTTGTCCGATTTTAATAAAGCTTGAATTTTCTAGGCAGTTTTTTTTTTTTTCGAAAAAAAAAAACCGAAATATGAACGTTTAAGAAAACCCGTCAATTGGGAGAGGAGTTGTTCCATGCGGACAGACATGACGAAGCTAATAGTGTCAAATGTTCCGCCAGCACCAAAACGTGGACAACGCTGCCTCATACAGTTAGCTATTGCTCTCAGGTTGACCGAGAGAAAAAAAGTCTATCTGTACTTTCCTTTCGTCTTTCCTAAGCCTACTACACACCCCACTCACGTCATGCTTCTTGATTAGTTCAAAGAGTGTACTGATAAAAATACGGCTAAATCCGCAGGGAAACCTTCAATTTAGGCCAGCGAACCGAATTCCATGTAAATCGTTGTGGCAGCCCTAAAGATGGAAAGCCCTCAGCACTCAAACCTTACTGATAAACCCTCTGATCATTGACAAACATGGGTGGCCGTCACAGACATACTCATGCCATCCTTACTTAGTCACTGTGATAGTGTGCTGCTGCCACAGCGAGCCTTGCCCAAGGCCAGTCTCAGAAGTCGCAAACTCATTAGTAGCGATCAGTGCGTGTACGGATCGCAACCCAGCAGCAGGAAAATATGGCGCGATATAGGTACGCTCTTCTGCTGACTGTAGTCGCCGCAGTCCTGGCAGACGATGTTGTTGTGCTTAAACAAGGACGACTCAAAGGACATCGTCTAACGACACGGAAGGGACGAGAAATATTTGCTTTCCAGGGAATCCCCTACGCAAAACCTCCAGTCGGCAAGCTGAGATTCCAGGTAAGGTCTACCGGCGTCCGTTAGTTTCTGAGTGAAAACAAACAGGCGTGACTCGGCTAATAACACTGGATGGGGGCAAACTGGACCACGGATATTAGACACTTCAATTTATGAAGAAGTCCAGTCAGAAAGATGAGGACCATTCTTTTGAACCAGCACTGAACACACATACAAATAATTTGCCAACTCGCACGCCAAATGCACAGTTTCTTGAAAGTGTAAACTGTTATTACGTAGAGACATACTGAGGGGGCATTTGCCCCTCATTGCCCCCCTTTCCCCAGTTATGCCTATGCACATGGACAACCTTAATTCAGTGTCAACATCGAAATTCAAGAAGCAAGAAGATTTACAATCTATGTTGAACACACATTGTATGTAGACATAAACAGCAACCAACACACACGTACATATTACATATACAGTGGACATACCTTCATAGCATCCAACAGAACACAACGCCCCTGCACGCACATATTTAGCACAGCAAACTGTATGTGAGGATATACTGTATGAAATGTTAGGATTACTGCGTGGCAGAGTTACTGCAGGTTGTAATGTTTGTGTGCAAATTGTATATGGAACTTGATATATCTTTAATTCAAATTCAAATGTTTATTCAGTCCAAAATATCATACATAAGACAGTGGACTCGTCAATTTCTAAAATATACTATATACAATACAATATGTTCAATAATAATGAGCATAGCATTCTACAAATGATTTCAGAAACTCTTATATCTAGTGTGATACAGCTTAAATTAGATATACTGCTAATGAAATTACAGAGTTACAAAGCTAGAAATTCTTCCACTGAGTAAAGGGAATGCATAAGAAG
>Ga0268261_10002387_pt1 | contig 13431 bp, 10 predicted proteins | sample TergutNc150P1_FD_190353 | JGI IMG/M metagenome (GOLD analysis project Ga0268261, IMG submission 190353) | Nasutitermes corniger P1 segment gut microbial community from laboratory colony in Florida, USA - Nc150 P1 (SPAdes) (version 2) | ecosystem: Host-associated > Arthropoda: Insects >... | reverse complement strand
ATAATAATAATAATAATAATAATAATAATAATAATAATAATAATAATAATAATAATAATAATAATAATAATAATAATAATAATAATAATAATAATAATAACAACAACAATAACAACAACAACAACAACAAATAGCAAATGCAGAACACATCCTATCAGCATGCCCAATATTGGCAAAAGGGCAATACATAAAGAGACATGATAGAATGTGTGCTCAATTACACTTTAACATATGCAAGGAAACAGAGGTAAAATTAGACAACAAACACTGACCATATACTAAAATCAGTCAAAACAAGTCATGAAGGTAAGGTTACCATATTATGGAACCAACAAGTGCGAATCAACAGAACTATTCCTAACAATAAACCGGACATAATAATCCATTATAATAAGAAAGGAACATGCATGTTAATAGATGCTGCAATTCCTGGAGACAGAAATATGATAAAGAAAGAAGCTGAGAAGATTTTCAAATATAAAGACCTCATAACACAAATTCAGCGCATGTGGAATTTGAAAGCCAAAGCAACACTGGTAATAATAGGGGCAACTGGAACCATTTCAAAATCACTCAGACAATACCTGAGCAACATATCAGGGAAGCATGAAATTAAGGAAATTAAAAAAAGGGGGGGGGGAGGACATTTGGGCACTGCTCACATACTACAGAAAGTGCTACTGTAAAAGTACAAAACATATTTCACGGGCAAAATAACATTACATGTAGCACAAATTGTACATACAGAACAGCTGCAACACTATACACCCTAGAAATATTGCTTGTTACAGGTATACAATGGTAAATACCCTGCTTAAGGGTGATAACAAGGATGATGATGATGATGATGATGATAATAATGATAATAATAACAACAATAACAACAACAACAATAATAATAAGTTTATACCACTTCAGTGCTGCCCTCTGATTGTCCAATACAGCTCTCCAGCAGAGCAACTGCATCAACACTTCTCTTCCTGAAGTCATAGAAATTTTCCAGGTTGTACATACATCGATAGCATAATGACTTTGGCAGGTTATCACTCTCTGATACCTGTAAAATGAGTAGAAAATGATAAACAGAGTTGTAACAGTAAATTCTTGTGCCAGGCCCTTCATTTCTGCAAGAACAGAATTCTCAGAACATTATGAACAGCAAAATACTAAGGTCTGATAATTGTACACTACATAGGTTACCAAGGTTACTGCTGTTACCTAATACTGGAATCCTGAATTCTGCAACTTTATAATGTTCTGGCAAAATTACTGTGTTTGCTAGCAGAACTGTTTTCTTCCATGGCAGTACACTTTGCAAAGACACTAATTTACAAACTAAGACAGTGCTCAAGGTGTGCACTAGAATGCTTCTCTTGTCACATGAAATGTAATGCCAACTAGGAAACATACATCTGAAGGGCTCTGAAACACTCATTTCTTATATTTGATTTTATGCTGTCGTATCCCACTACTTCAGTCCCAGTGGTCTAAATACGTATGTATAGTGACATCCAAAACAACTGCTAGCACAGAAAATGGCAATGAAGGATTTACAAAAACTGCAAGCAATGTTATGCATAAATTATGCTCAAAAATATTTTAGCACTATGAAGAATACATGATTATGCCAACAGTTATTGTCATATTACCACAACCACTTTCAATATTACCATAAGAGTGGTTTTAATATTGTCTTTCTCCATCTCTTCTTCCATAGTGCAGCAAACTTCCTTTTCCAAAACTGCCTCATAAAAGTGTGTTACTTTAACCCAATGTGTGCCTGAGCAACTGACTCTGTTGTTCAAATGAAACAGCGACAGTAATTTTCAATTCATACCCCCATGTTTGCCACACAAGATGTGTATATCACATTAATGTACTCACATAACACACAACTAACAAACTGAAGCCCCCATGCTGTTACTGAAGTGTGAACTTTACTATACTTTACAATTACTATATATATTATAAACCATTCCATTCTATATTAGACAGCACTGACTACCAAAAACCAGCACATTTGTTTGTTGTTACTTGGATACAGGAATACACATTCCATTCTATATAAGACAGCACTGACTACCAAAGACTAGCACAACATTTGTTTGTTGTTACTTGGATACAGGAATACACACAGCTGAGTGTTGAACACTCAAATTTCATATTCAGGAGGACGTGATTTCAACTATCAGCCTTGAAGCCAGCTATCCTAATGGTATAATATATTTTGATTTCATCAGCTATGCCAGATAAAACAGATCACAACACATCCTCATCCCACTCAACATTACACAACCTACACAACTGCAGGAGCACTGTTACATAAACCCAAATACAAACAATAACAAATCTCAATCAATTTTCATTACAATTTGTTAAATCATATGAACCTACAGCTACCAAAAAATAAAAAATGAATAAATACATAAATAAGCAATAAATATGTGAGGTTTAATTTTATCATTCAAACATACAAAATAATAACACTGCCTATGTAAAACACACACAAAACATTCATTCCAGCTATACTACAACACAACATAACCTAACAGTGACAAAAACATGGCTAACATTCGCATGGTGATGTTCATCCATTCATCCCTTGCTTCAGCATTCACAAATTTCGGCATTCTGCCTCTTTGTGCTCACAACCTAGTCGCCTACTGAAGGACGACCAATTATATTATTACATTTTTGTATACTGCCTAAGGTGTTTTAATAGTCTCATGTTAAAATGCTTTTACTTGCAACAGATGATGCAAATAAGCTAAACATGAAAGGCGTAAGAAAAAAACTCTCACACGCAAAACGAATCATTACTGTACAAAGCGGAGAGCCAACATTTAATATACAGGCAGATTTTAATTCGTTTTTCAGTCACAATGGGGCATGCGTACGGTTCGTTATCAACCATTTACATCCCACTGCGGGATCTCATGCAAACACGTTACTTCGCAAACCAACTTCTTCAGTAAAGAATTACAGTACCTGCAAAGGGAGACATGTCTGTATCTTGTCAACCAACTTTCTTTCCCTGCCTTCGTCGCCAAATATTTCCATTTTGATGGCATCATAGCATGCACAAAGTCTACACAACTCCATGTAATTATCCGGGCCGCATGACATGGTGGTTCTTCGTAATGCAACTTCTACATTCCAAATATAACATCACGAGCTATAAGGTGAACAGACGGTGTTCATTGCCATTGTCAGAAGCAATTCAACCACACAAAACGAATTTTACGATGTCACATACTGATTAATATACGCACACTTCCAGATAATACCCCTCACCATCACATCTTTGTAACAATAAATACTAGTACAACCGTTTACAAACAAGCTGTGTAGTAAGTACCAAATACAAAACAAGCTACACTAATAGATTCTTTCCGCTTTTGTCTACTGCCGCCATCTTGTACACATGTTGTATTTTTGTGTTGGTTCCAAAAAACAAAAATGAAAAGTATACTGTGGACTATTAAGCCACAGGCTGTAACATTGATATGAACTGTATGTGAGGTGGGAATTATGATCGGATCTCTATAAGGCCCGTCAAAAGCACTAACAGAATAGACCACCTCCTAAGCTTGCAATGTCAACTTTCAACACACCAGCCCTTTCGATTATATTGTCTCGTCTCGAGGAACTCGATGACTCTATCTACATGCAACTCGATTACGTCGATTATTATGAATCGATTGTAAAAGAGCGTCGACGTCACAGTTCTCAATAAAATTTGTCGATGCAATTTCAACAAGAAGGAAATGTTTTTTTCTTTTGGAGTATTTTAATGAAATTTAATCTCATTAAGTGCTGTGTTAGCTTTAAGCCAGTCGCAAGGCAATGGCAGGGTACAGAAGGGTGAATTATTACGAACTTTGTCGTCTTTGTACATCAAGTGAAGGTACCAAAATGCACATATTCCGTGAAGAGGGACGTCGAAGGCAACTCCCAACAAAAATTCAGATCTGTCTGCCACTTCAGGTACCGTACGCCTTAGTTACAAAATGCTTGTGTGTGGAATGTGAAAGCTTGTGGACATCATTAATTTCGTTTATTCCTGCTAAGTCTATCCGAATTAACAAATAACGAACTTAATTTGAAGTAGCAGTCACGCACAACTAACCCAGTATCAATATAAAATGCGTCAGTGGTGGTGGTACTTAACCTAGATCATCATTCATTGAATACCCACCCTAAGACGGTTGTAAACAGATGCAGCCCTTCCAAATTGCGATATAATATATCGAAAGTTGTAATAGAGTAGAGACATCGAAGTTCTTTTTCATGTATTGTATAGCTACAGAACATAAATTTAGACTTACGTTGTCATGGAGTCTGTACGTTATTAGGAGAGGTTAGACTGTGTTGCCGTGTGTATTAAATTTAACAGTAGAATAGAACAGAAGATGGAGTTTACTTACATTCCTTAGATCCTTTGGGCCAAGCCACAGGATGTAAACATTTTATAATCCAAGTGCAAAGTTTATTTCTTGTATGAACTGAAGTAACAACGTGTCATGGTTATAAACACGAATATGTAGTTATGCAGACTGTTTACAAGTACTCTGTAACATGATACATTGTAACTAAACTGTAAAAGTTATTTTGTGTACAAATACCAGTAAACATTGACATACACTGTTCCATAAGCCAACATATGAAGTTTTCCAAGGATCAGTTCCAGTACCCTTACTTTACATATTATACATAAACAGTTTGCCTCCGAGAATGAATACTTTATTGGAACTTGTGATACATGCTGATGAAATAGGTGTCATTATTTCTAGTAAAAATGTTGATGATCTGCATTTAAAGGCAGACATAGTTGTATCTCATACATGTAGATAGTTTACTGCCAGTTTGTTACTAAATGTAGTTGAAACAAGTGTAATAAAATTTATAATGAATAATTCTCTACCATATGCATTAAGTATTGGTTTTAATTACATAATATAAAGTGTAGTTTGTAAGTACAGAATTCCTTTGTGTATCAACTGATAATCACTCGATTTGGAAGAGTCATATTGATCAAATGCTTCGTAAGTTATGTGGAACATGTCATGCACTTAGGTCGATACTTCACATTAGCAACTCTGACACTCTCAGAATAATTTATTTTGTCTGTTTTTATTCTGTAGTGAGATCTTGAGTAATAAGGGCAGTAATTCATCTCACAGTAAAAATATATTTATTCTGCAAAAATTGTTAGAAGTACAGTTGTTGCAAAACCAAGAAATCAGTGTTGAAATATGTATAAGAGATTGGAAATTTTACCTCTTTCATGTGAATACTGTGAATACATATTTTTATTAATGAACTTCAGTATAAGTGACCTAGAAAAATTTTAAATTTATCTGTACACAGTATTAGCACAAGGAACAAGTACCACCTACGTAGACCAATTGCCAGTGTTTCATATTTTCAGAAAAGTACATACTATGCTGGCATCAAAGTAGTGAACATTGTGTTGTGCATATTCACAAATCTGATGAACGAAAAGGCTTGTTTTATAGGAACATTCAGAAGGCACTTAAGTACTCATTGCTTCTACTCTGTTGGTGAATTTCTAATGTTTAAAAATTAGTCAGTCTTGTTATCAGCTGTATGCAGTGGATGTAATTTAACATTGGAATGCTATTTGTGAATTATTTACAATATTTTTATGACATAGTCAGCATTCTTTTTTTCACTTTGACTGAATTCTGGATACATCCAATGTGTAATATATTTTCATGTGTGTATGTGTGTGTGTGCGCACGTGTGTGTGTGCATGTGTTGATTGTATGTATGTATGGTAGTCCAAGAAATATTTTTCATGTTTCCTTGTAAAGCTTTAGATTTTCAGTTGAGGTAAATTAATCAACAGAATAGGAGTAAGTTAAGAAATACACTTTTAATGTAGGTGTGAATACATCATGATTGCATCACAAAATTTCTGAACTCACCACTAGGACTGAAGTGTCACTTGGTACAGCTTTATGCCACTAGGTGACATAGTATCACTATCTTTTATGTCTGTGTAATCAGTTTTGCAGCCATTAACTTTGCATTGCTCTTTGGCAGGTTTTTATTGTAGTGCATTTTAAGTACAACTCACAATTGTCTTATGAAGGAACAATGCATTTGTGTTAAGTTTAGCTTCAGGCTTGGGAAAACTGAATCTAAAATGCACAAAATACTCACAGTAGCTTTTGGTGACATGCTGTGGTGAGAACTTGGGCTTTTGAGTGTTTGTCGCAATTCAGAAGTGGGGAAATTTTGCTGGAAGCTTGTGAGCATTCAGGTCGTCCTTCCACAGGTCACACAAACAAAAATTAGGAGAATGTTTACAAAATCTTTGACAGAGACCAGTAAAAGTACTCTTTTGAAGTTTCCTGCCAGATTAGGCCTCTCGTGTGATATGTGCCAGAAAATTCTAGTAGAGGACTTGGGTGTGTAGCAGATGTCTGTGAATCTTGATATTTGTGAAGTTTGTGCATAGGTTACTCATTGACAGTCAGATGGAGCAGAAGTTTCTGGCCGTTAGAAATGTGGCTGTGGTCCTGCAACCTCCTCATTTGCCTGATTTGATCCCTTGTGACACTTTCTTGTTTTGGAGAATGAAATTGCAACTATGGGAGCATTATTTCCAGAATGTTTTGAAATTTAGGAACATTTATGTATCATCCTACATGCAGTTCTAAAATCAGGAGACGGCAATGGGAAACCACTCCTGTACAGCTAAACTTGCCTAGAAAATCTTCTGTAGGATAACCAGGAGTCTAAGCAGACTCAATGGACTACTACTACTACTACTATTACTACTACTACTACTACTACTACCACAGTTCAAAAAAGTCAGTTTGACAGTGCTTCCAGCAGTGGCAGAAATGCTGGATATGTCGTATAAACTTAGAAGGGGATTGCTATGAAGGGAGCTGCATGACTCATGTAAGCTCAGTGTACGAGGGTGTATCAAAAAGTTTCGAGACTAGTTCCATAGACCGCCAATCGATAGCAGTACGTGAATGAGTGCGCTGTGCTTGGGAGCAGGGAACGTCACCACTCAGCATACCGAGTGGCGTCGCTGTGTGAACATTGGGAGTTGCACAACACGAGTGTTTATCACGACGTGTACCTTCACATTTGCGATTTCAGCATGGACGTGAAACTGGAGCAGAGAGCAAACATCAAATTCTGCGTGAAACTCGGCAAATCTGGAGCAGAGGCTTTTGAAATGATATGACGTGCATATAGAAACAAGGCCATGAGTCGTATGAGGTGTTTCGAGTGGCACGCACTCTTCAAGAGAGGCAGAACATCACTTGAAGACGACGAGAGGTCAGGGCGACCTTCCACAAGCTGAACACCTAAAAATGTGGAAACAATTCGGCGGCTTGTGCATGAGGATCGTCGGAGAACCATTAGGGGCATTGCTGCAATCGTTAATGTGTCATACGGAACTGTGCAGACAATTCTCACGTGTGATTTGAACATGCACCGCATTGCTGCAAATTTCGTACCCAGGCTTCTGACCCCCGAACAGAAAGAGTACCGTGTTGCAATTTGTCAAGAGCTTCGTCAGCGTGCCATTGATGACCCATCCTACATGTCGAGGGTCATTACTGGGGACGAGAGTTGGGTCTATGGATATGATCCCGAGACTAAACAACAGTCTTCGCAATGGAAGAGCCCAGGATCCCCAAGACTGAAGAAGGTGAGGCAGAGCCGCAGCCTGACCAAGAGCATGCTCATCATGTTTTTTGACATTTGAGGGATTGTGCACCATGAATTTGTACCCGAAGGCCAGACCGTGAACGTCGAGTTCTACTGCAATGTTCTTCGCCGTCTGATGGAGGACATTCGGCGAAAACGACCTGAACTGTGGTGCTCGGGCAATTGGCTGCTCCATGATGACAATGCACCCTCTTACCGGGCTCTTGTAACACGTGAGTTTCTCACCCACAAAGCATTATCACACTTCCACATCCGCCTTATTCACCAGATTTGGCCCCTTGCGACTTCCTCCTCTTCCCGAAGATGAAGCTGCAGCTAAAGGGTTGCCGCTTTGACAGAGTGGAGGAGATCCAGCGGGAATCACAGAATGTTCTTGGTACGCTTCGAGAACAGGACTTCCAGCACGCGTTCCAGCAGTGGCAATGGCGCTGGGATTGATGTGTCACTGCACAAGGGGACTATTTTGAAGGGGATGCTGCCCAAACTTAAATCAAGTAAATACATTCTAGTCTATAGGTCCAGTCTTGGAACTCTTTGATACACCCTTGTACATTTTTTATCAACACAGTCCAGAAGCTTTTGTGTGTAAGTTCACTGGAAGCAGAAATATATTAGACACCCTACAAAGGACTTTCTTTAAACAAGTGCCATCATTGTAATGATTTTTTTTTTGGGATATTAACAACTTTATTACTTACTATAATTTGAACCAACAAATGCACACAACTCTATTAGATTTATAATAATATTATAAAAACTACCAATTCCTGCATGTTTCAGGCCTTATGGGCCCATCATCAGGGAGCACAATAATTGTATAAAATGATTGCTTAATATATTGGTCTCTTACATGTAGAGCTGCTGGAAATTTGTTAGTCCCCAGTAAAATAAATAAATAAATCCAGTGGCGCTACAGCCCTACAGGGCTTTGGCCGACAGAGCGGCCGCCGCCGGTCAGCGAAGCTAGTGCCAACTTTTGCGGATAGAGGGGTGTCACGTGGTCAGCGCAACGGTTCCCCACGGCCGTTAATCTCTGTTTACCGAACCTGGATCGCTACTTATTTTTATTCAAATAGCTCCTCAATTGACCTCACGAGGCTGAGTGCACCCCGTTCCAGACCCACCGCCACTCAGAAAATCTGGTAGCGTCGGGAATCGAACCCAAGACCTCTGTATCTGTAGCCAGAAACTCTAACCACTAGACCACAGAGGCGGTCGTTAGTCCCCAGTAGGCACAACAAATTTACTACTTACTTTAAGACAGCAGAGAAAGCTTGTATTAAAACATTTGCCCTAGTTTGGTGTAAAAATGCACATTGACAACTGCATTTGACTCCAAATGATATTTTGATAAAGGTGAATGGTACTAATTGCCATTGTTTTAATACATTAAGAGTAGTAGCTCAGTTCTGCACAAATTGAGAACTCAAATGTCTGTATACAAAAAAAAAACTAAATGAATGAATTTCCAGCAGTTCCCCTACATCCAAGAGACCAATATATTAAGAAATCGTTTTCTGCAGTAGTTGTACTCCCTCATGATGGGCCAATAAAGCCCAAAGCGTGTAGGAGTTAGTGGTTTTTGTAATATTAATGTAAATCTCATATAGTTGCATGCATTTGTTAGTTTGAATTATGGTAATTAAATTATAGTGCACAGAATGGAGAATGTGAAAAACTTTATTAATATCTGCTAAATTTGGCCATATTGGTCCATACAACATTATGGAGTAGCATTAAGGGAAGTAAACTAATTTTAAAGTATCGTTTCGTGTGGATGGTGTGATGTGTCCTAATTGCAAAGTTTGCAGAGCTTACCTTGGGTATAATATATTTAGTATGTTTCTTCTGATATCTATTTTTAATGTGTAGGCCAAGGGGTTTATTTGTGTCTAATTCCTCAATTTATTGCCTTGACTAATATTTAAATTAATACATGGTATTGTTTCCTGTATCAAAGGTTGTGACGTGTAATTTATCAAAATTTGGTGTGTGTGCACGTGCGTGCGTGTTAGAAATCATTTGTTTAGTTTAGCAAAGGCACCAGTCATACAATTTTCAAAACAGAACAATATTAGCAGTAATCACATATCATCAGCTCAGAGAATATGTTTGTTTTGAGAGTTTCTAGTCATGGGAAGATCATTTATATATTTGTAGGAAAGTCCAAACTCATATTCTTTTACACTTTACACCTGTTTTGGGGCCCATGTGATTAAAAACCCTATGTTAAGCACAGTCATCAAGGAAGAAGATGATTGAAGTTTTAAGGCTAGCATGGCAGGCATTGCCATATAGATAGATTTCTGGGTCATTACACCATGTAATAACCAGAAGACCATTATTTTAGGACTGTAATTGATGGTAAATAGATGCAGATGCTGACTCCACAGTTTTTCCAGATACACTGATCGGTCTTGACCTCAACACACCTTACAGGCAGTTGCCCACCAGAATATGCTGCAGCAGCAGTTTCCTGTCCACAAATGAATATTTCCAATCATTGGTACACTGTCCTCTTACCCATACATTTGTTGTCCAGAAGGACTACCATGAAGATTCAGGTCAGAGGTCTGCTTTGGCTGCTTGGGTCTGAAGATTAAGGCCTTGTGATCCTTTAAAGCATTGGATACTACTTACTGATTGACATGGTGTTACATGCCAGAAGACTTGAAATCTGTAGCAGCACTATTGTGACAACCTCCTATCTCACATGAACCACCAGTCTTTCATAAATTTCACATCCTGTGATTTCAAATATTTGATGGCTGGTCATTCATATTTGGTTAATTCCATGTGGAGTATTCATGTTAAAAATGCCAAAGTATTTTCAGTACTGAAAAAAAAAAAATTACTGAAAACCAGCCAGTTGCAAATGAGAGAAGATTCTTATTGTTTGTTGCTTCCATGTTTTTCATTGTTACTGGCATCACTTCTGAAGTTAACTGGAATTCACCGTTACTGTCCCATGCATAAGCATAGTAGAACCCATACATTTTAGGATTTCACACTACAAAACATGTTCTGAGGTAACCCAAGATTTATTTGAGACTTGTGGATTCAGCATGTGTTTTTTTGTTAACATTACTCTTCATCATTGTTGTATATATATATATTTTTTACTGGAGATAAAACTTGATATTAGTGTCTAGCATCCAATTATGCTTCAAAGTTTGTAGTGAATTGTTATATTTTATTACAAATTTCTGTAGGTTTGTGAAGATGACTCATTGCCCAAGATCATATGCAGTCATTGTGTGGACAAACTGGAAAGCTTTTATGACTTCCGGGAGTCCTGTGTCAATGCAGAAGCTATGTTGGAGAGTTATTTCACATCCCTCCGCTACTCAGACGATTTCACACGTGAAGGAAAGGTAATTATTTTAGTAGTGTTGTCTTTGAGTTTTCTTCGTGTAATCTAGCAGTAGATTAAAACTGTTCTGAATATTTATACACAGATTTCTTGTAATGGCTAAATAACAGTGTACTGATAATGTGCATTTTTTACAGCTTTTCCTGTAACTGGTGCGTAATTTTTTAATTAATTTACTGCAAGCGTGTGCGCGGCACCTATGATGAAATAAGACATAGTCTGGTAGAAATGTATAGATCAGGGAAGGCGACAGCATGGCTTGCAAACTGTGATTGGCTGGTGCTAGTTGCCTGTAAAACATAATATTCCAGTAGTTTATATGTTCACGAGACTGACTGTGAACATTATATTGAAAGATTTTCTGGAGAACAGAGACTCATAATGAAAGTAACTTATTATAGTTTTATGAACAGAAATAACAAGCCATCAAATGAGTAAAATATACATATATATATATATATATATATATATTTTTTTTTTTTTTTTTTTTTTTAATGTTGCACTGTGCATGTTCCCACACTTGTTATACAATCCAACTCATGCACTATTCACACTTTAAAACACAATCACTTCAACATTTAAAACCAATAAAATGTTAAAAACGTGTTTGTAAGTATAAAACCCCTACATGTTTCGGTCTGTTTTTTCACGACCATCTTCAGGGGGTCCTCCGCTGTGCTTTGTGCCGTTACTACTCCTCCCGCTGATTTGCGTTCGTTGAGTTCGTATTATTACACAGTATGTGGCCGCATGTGTATGTCATCTGTGTGTGTTTGGTGTTCTTGTCTGCTGGTGATCGGCTTGTGAACTGTTCACAAGCAGATCACCAACAGACAAGAACACCAAACACACACAGATGACATACACATGAGGCCACATACTGTGTAATACGAACTCAACGAACGCAAATCAGCAGGAGGAGTAGTAACGGCACAAAGCACAGCGGAGGACCCCCTGAAGATGGTCGTGAAAAAAGAGACTGAAACATGTAGGGGTTTTATACTTACAAACACGTTTTTAACATTTTATTGGTTTTAAATGTTGAAATGAGTGTGTTTTAAAGTGTGCATGAGTTGGATTGCATAACAAGTGGAGTAAAATATATTTTATTGTATAAATGGATTAGTGGATTACTCAATAAGTAATTGGCCCCAAGCTTGATAACAGAAAATGCTGTGTGCTCTCAGGCAGTGAGCACTGTTGCTACTATCCATTTGACTTGATAAATTAAGACATGGCTCTTGCCTAAGTTGTTTCCTGAACTGCAGTTACCAAATTTTATCTAACTGGCCACTCCTGGTGTAGGTATTTCTGATTGTCAGGATAGCTGACCTGCCCTGATGAAGGAAGCAAGATGTTTTGAAACAAGCCACCTGTGCTGAGCTACATAGTAGTATGTCCTAGGAGTCAGCATTTGTAATAATCACCACTGCAAGAATCTGAAATTACAGTTAAAGTAGAAAGTTTGTTGGAAATATCTACACATGTTGTGGACCTCGTAATGGATCCAGATGCTACTGTAGAAGTCATGGAACATAAACTTTAACATTGGTCACTTGTAGATGTTACCGTGGTATGTGCTGCTGTGTTTGAGAGATTTGAATGGTGTATTCAGTGAAGTACACATCTCTCTCATTTTGTGAGTGCATGGTGTTTTCCTTGCCTCTGTTTGTTGCTTCCTAAAGACCACTTTCATATAGATATTTTGTCTCAGGTGGGTTGAATTGAACTGTGTTATGGATTTTAAGGTTCATGATACACTTTCTGTATGTTATATGTAACATAATATTTTGCTGTACATTTTTCTCCTTGCCCATTTGCAACAATTTTCTTTTTACTAATAAACAGGTGTATGTCAAAGATGAGAGTCCACCAAAGAAAAAGACAACTACAACAGTGGCTGTTGCAACAACAGCCAACTCTGAAGTAGAAAAACAACAACACAGTAAGACTGGAGCACCTGTGGCCACTGCCACAGATGGTTTAAACAGTCTAGTGCAGGCAGCTGGTATTCAAATTGTGAGTGATGCAGATGGAACTAGAGTTCAGCAGTACAAATGTGCCATGCAGGTGAGCATCATAAATTCGTAGTTTTCACTCAGGTTATTACCTGACCTTTGAATTTTTATACCAGTTCTCTGAGAGTAATTAAAACAGGACAGGCATTGTATGTGTAACGTAACATTGAGGCATGTTTGTGTAATAATTGTTGCCGTGGAAAAGCAGTAAGTATTTTGTATTCTGAGCATGTGTTTGTAGCCCTAGTTCTCTGGAATGCAGGAGAGAGCTTGCATATATGTGTGTGTGTGTGTGTGTGTGTGTGTGTGTGCGCGCGC